>WNGH01000013.1_pt1 | contig 148691 bp, 153 predicted proteins | sample 5400631 | NCBI WGS metagenome assembly WNGH01 (sample SAMN13153373, study PRJNA577476) | soil metagenome | isolation source: 115 cm soil or saprolite under Garry oak tree replicate 1 | place: USA:California | collected 2016-06-15
AACCCCGGTGGGGCGGAGGGCGGCGGTGTCACGCTGGCCCTCGAGGGGCGACCGACAACGGCCGTCACCCCCACCCTCACCGAGACTTCAACGAGACCACGGTCCCTTGCTCATGTGGGGGAGCGTGGACCAATGACCATGCACGACGACCACGTGGCCGTGCACCACGCCGGCACGGAGGCCTTCCACCGGGCCCGCGAGCGCGCCGGTGGGGACGGGCTCCGGCGGCTGCTCCGCGTGGGCATCCCGGCCGGCCGGATCGAGGCGTTCCGGGAGATGCAGCGCGCGGCCGGCATGGAGCCGTTCAACCCCGAGGACCCGTTCATGCCGAGGGGCGTCCCCGACGAGACCATCGGTGTGGAGGTGGACAGCGGCTCGGTGTGGCGAACTGTGTACGAGGCGCTGCGCTCCCACCGGACCCAGGCAGAGGAGCTGGAGGGGTTCCCCGAGGCGGCACTCCCGGAGATCTTCGGCCGCGAGCACTTCGTCGTGGCGTGGCCTCCACGCGCCCCCGGCGACCCCGTCCTCACCGACGTGTTCGAGGGCCTGCCTGAGTAGCCCCGGTGTTCGAGCGTCCCAGCGCGAGCGACGTCGCCGCGCCGGCCAGGCAGATGACCGCGGTGATCAGGAAGATCTCCCGGTACTCGGTGTGCAGCGCGGCGTCGACGGCGCGCTGGTAGACGGCCAGCCGTCGCTGGAACACGCTGGGGGCGACCCCGAACGGGAGGGGAGTGTTCAGCCCGGCGGTGAGCTGGTGGAACCGGTGCAGCCCCCAGGCCGCCAGCGCGGCGATGCCCACCAGCATGCCCATCATCCTGGCCACCACCACGGAGGCCGAGGCCACGCCGCCCTGCTCGGGCGATGAGGCACGCAACGCCACCGAGGCTACCGGCGCGATGACCAGGCCCAGACCGAACCCGGCCAGGGCCAGGTCCACGTCGACCCGCGGGAGCGAGACCGGACCGAGGTCGTGCCGGGCCGCCAGGGCCTGGATGGGCCACCCCGCCACCAGCCAGTAGGCGAACGACGACACCAGCAGTCCGGCCGCGGCGACGGCCCGCTCGCCCAGGCGGGCGGCGGCCAGGCCTCCCAGGATGGCTCCCACCGGAAGGGCCACCAGGAACCGGCTGAGCACCAGGGCGCCCCCCGTGGAGCTCCTTCCCAGGAGGGTCTCCGCGACCAAGGGGACGTCCACCAGGGTCACCATGAGCGCCGCGCCGGCCAGGAAGCTCGTGCCCAGGGACGCCGCCAGTGGTCCGGCCCGCAGGCCCGCCGGGTCGAGCAGCGGGGTGGGCGTGCGGACCTCCCACACCGCGAACGCGACCAGGGCCAGCAGGCCCGCCCCGACCACCCACGGTCCCCAGGCGGGCAGGACCCTCGTCTCGGGGTCGGGGTTGTATAGCCCGGCGATCAGCAGCGCCAGCGCGACCGCCAGGATCGACCCGCCGGGCAGATCCACCTTCCGGGCGGCGCCCGGGGCCGGCCGTCCTCCCGGCACGATCCGGTGCACGGCCACCACAGCGGCCGCCGCGAGCGGAACGTTCAGCCAGAACAAGCCCCGCCACCCGACCAGCGCGGCGATCCCCGCCCCGTACAGCGGTCCGAGCACGCTGCCCAGCTCCTGGGCCGCGCCCACCGCCCCCAGGGCGACCGGCCGGTGGCGGACCGCCCACAGGTCTGCGACCAGCGCGAACGTGACGGGGAGCAGGGCCCCACCGGCCGCGCCCTGGACGAACCGCCCCGCCACCAGGACCGCCAGCCCGGGCGCGGTGGCCGAGACGACGGACCCCACGGCGAACCCGGCCAGGCACGTGTGGATGACCGTCCGGCGGCCCACCCGGTCCGACAGCTGGCCCAGCAGGGGCATGGCCGCCACGTACCCCAGCAGGTACCCGGTGACGATCGGCGTGGCCCGCTCGAGGTGGTTGATGGGGATGTCCAGGTCCCGGACGATGGTCACCAGGATGGTGACCACGACGTAGGCGTCGAGGGCCGCCAGAAGCACCGCGACGCCGGAGATCCCGGCGGCCAGCCGCCGGCGTCCCGGGTGGAGGGACGGCGGGCCGGCCGGGCGCGAGGGCGAGGTCACGTCCACGAGACGCGCGGGCTCAGGCCGGTGGGGTGATGGTGACCGGGACGTCGAACTCCGACAGCTCCAGGTTCACCACCGTGGGAGGTCCGCTTCCCTGGGCCGGGAGGGTCGCCATCACCTGGACCAGGCGCGACGAGTCGGCGGAGATCCACAGCACGCTGGGTGCGTCCTTGTTCGCCGGAACCGGCACCAGCGTGGACAGCACCGACCCGTCCAGGGTGGCCTCGACGCGGTACGTCTGCGTGCCGCCGACCTCCTCGGTCCCCGTGGTGCGGGCCTGCGAGGCTGTGGCCAGCAGCCGCGACAGCCCCGCCGTGGGGTCGAGCAGCTTGGTCGGGTCGTAGAACCCACCGGTCAGGACCTCCGGCAGCTGGGTGAACCCTCCGGTGGGCCCCTTGACGTACACCGTCCCCTTCAGGATGACCACGTCGAACTCGATGAGCTGCCCGAACTCCTCCAGGTCGGCGGTGCCGGAGCCGGCTCCCTCGCTGGTCAGGACACCTTCCGCCTTCCGCACGTCGAGGCCGCCCAGGCTGCCCTGCATCTGCAGCGAGAATCGTGCGCTGGTCACGGCGGCCATGGCCTGCGAGGCCTGGCGGAGCAGGGCCTGCCCGGAGGGCAGGGTGGTGGTCGAGGAGGACGAGGAGTGGTGGCAGGCCGCCAGCGGGACGAGCGAGGCGACGGCCACGGCGAGCGCGGCCCCCCGCCGGGCGGTCCGGGCTGCGCGCATACGGAGGATGCTACCCACGTCGGGCCCTCCAACCACGTGGGCGCATCCCGGGCGGTCCGGTCAGTCCGGTCAGGGGCGGGCGCCCTGGAACAGGAACCACACCCCGATGCCGGCCAGGATGGCGGCCAGGCCCAGGCGGACGGCGCGAGCCGCGGCCCCGGTCAGCCGCGCCGCGCCGCCGCCGCCGATGACCACGACCGTCCCGTCGATCAGCGAGACGCCGGCCATCAGTGCGGCCACGCTGAGGAAGGCCAGGGGCTTGCCGCCGTCCCGGGTGGCGCCTGCCACCACGGCCGACCCGGTGGTGGCCAGGAACAGCCACGCCCCCGGGTTCAGCACCACGGCCAGGGCTCCCCGCGGGGTCGGGCCGAGCCGGGTCCGGGGTGCCTGGCCCTCCATCTCGCCGGAGCCCCGGACCGCGCTGATCGCCACGAACAGCAGGAACCCTCCACCCACGACCTTCAGGACCCGGACGGCCACCGGCCCCGGCGAAAGGAACGACAGCCCGGCGGCCAGCGCCACCAGCAGCAGCGCGAACGTGCCGTTCGCCCCGGCCATGGCCCGGAAGCCGCGCCGGAGCCCGCCCCGGGACGCCTCGGTCAGCAGGACGAACTGGACCGGCCCCGGCGCGGCGCCCAGGGCCACGCCGACTCCGAACGCGGCCGCGGCGTCGGACAGCGCGGCCACGCTGAACCGCTACCGGGGAGTGCGCATGGACTCTCCCGCGTTCTGGCGCCGGGAGTCACCCTTGCCGTAGTCCCAGGTCAGCAGGTGGTCCGGGACCAGGCGCAGCGCCACCCGGTCCGGCTCGGCGAGGGCCCGGGACAGCCAGGCCTTCCCCTCTCGCTCGCCGTACCGCACCGCGATGCGCTCCAGCCACGTGGGCACGTCGTCGCTCCACACTTCCGGCCTGCCCCGGGCCAGGACCGCCCGGTACGGGCGCTCGTCCGACGCGATGCTCACGGCCACCTCGGAGCCGGCCCCGATGTCCCGACCGCCTCGACGGGACTCCAGGCGCGTGGTGAACCAGAAGGCTCGGTCCGCCCACAGGTACCAGACCGGGCGGATGCTGGGACGCCCGCCGGCCGACACCGTGGCCAGGTGGGCCAGTCGGACCTCGGCCAGAAATGCGTCCAGCTCGCCGGGATCGAGAGGCATGGTGCGCCTACTTCACCGTGTGCTGCTCCACGAACAGCAGCCCGAACCCGCTGGTGAAGTTGGCCAGGTCCTCCGTGGAGACCCTGGCGGCGTCGCTCTTCATGTCGGCCCGGAACGCGTCCCGGTCGTCCCACCACAGCTCGGCCACGCCGTCGTAGGGCACCTCCGTCCCCTCCGGCGCCCGGGTCACCTGGCTGACCACGTATCCGCGCAGGCCCGTGTAGCCGTCGCGGGTGATCGGGGCGTGGGTGTTCAGCCAGTAGTCCAGGAAGTCCTCGGCGGACATGCCTTCCTTCTTGCGCATCCAGATGTGCACGCGAAACATGGACCCTCCCGTCGGCGTCGTCCGGAGATCGTAGCCCGCGGCCGGGCTACCGGCTGGTGGGCTCGGACTCGCCGGCCTCCCGGCGGGCCAGCACGAACAGCAGGTCGGACAGGCGGTTCAGGTAGTGCAGGGCCTCGGGGTTTACCGCACGGCCGGTCTCACCGAGGGCCACGGTCCGCCGCTCGGCCCGCCGGACCGTTGAGCGGGCCACGTCGAGCGCGGCCGACACGGGGTTCGCCCCGGGGACCACGAACGTCTCGGGGAGCGGATGCAGCGCCACCACCCCGTCGATCCATCGCTCCAGCCGGGCCACCATGTCGGCGGTGACCTCGGAGACGCCGGGCTCCAGGCGCTCGCGCTTCTGGGGGTTGGTGGCCAGGTCGGCCCCCACCACGAACAGCTCCCGCTGGACCCGGAGGAGCTCCGCGACCAGCTCGGGGTCCCCGACCAGTGCTCGGGCGGCCCCCAGGGCGGCCACGGCCTCGTCCACCGCCCCGTACGCCTCCGTGGCCGGGTCGGACTTCGGGATCCGCCCGCCGTACAGCATGCCGGTGGTGCCGTCGTCCCCGGTCTTCGTGTAGATGCGCATGCGGCTAGGATAGCCTCGGGCCGGGAGGCGAACGGCCGCCAGTAGCCGAAGGACATGAGTCTCAGGGGCCCCGGGAGCCTCGGCAGGCACGCGGGGCGCTGGCGGCACGGGAGCTTCACGTTCAACATGTGACGCATGTGGCTCTTGTGCTCGCGGAGCCGGAGGGCTACGCTGCTCGGGCTCGCCACGGCCACCCACGCGGGAGCCGGGCGCGAGCGGCCGGGCCTGAGGAGGTGGCAGCATGGCCGGGAAGTTCGGGGCGGTGGTCACCGCCATGGTCACGCCGTTCCGGGACGACTTCTCCCTCGACCTGGACGGTGCCCAGGAGCTGGTCCGGTATCTCCTGGACCACGGCTCGGACACGGTCCTGGTCGCGGGGTCGACGGGTGAGTCGCCCACGCTGACCCACGACGAGAAGGGCGACCTGTTCCGCGCCGCGGTGGAGGCTGCGCAGGGGAAGGGCCGGATCTGGTGCGGCACCGGTACGTACTCCACGGCGGAGAGCGTCGAGCTGACCCGCATGGCCCAGGAGGCCGGGGCCGACGCGGTCCTGGTGGTCACGCCGTACTACAACAAGCCGCCACAGCGCGGGATCGTGGCCCATTTCACCGAGATCGCCCGCTCCACCGAGCTCCCGGTCGTCGCGTACAACATCCCCGGCCGCACGGCCTCCCGCATCGAGCACGACACGCTGCTCCAGCTGGCCGCCGTCCCCAACATCGTGGCGGTGAAGGACTCCACCGGCGACTTCGACGGCGTGTCCCGCCTGATCGACGCCGCGCCGACCGGGTTCGAGGTCTATTCGGGCGACGACTGGGCCACGTTCGGGCTGGTGTGCCTCGGCGCCGTGGGCGTGGTCTCGGTGGCGTCCCACCTGGTGGGGGACCGCATCCACGAGATGGTCGCCCTGATCGGCGACGGCGATGTCCCCGCCGCGCGCAAGATCCACGAGGAGCTGTCGCCGGTGTTCAAGGGCCTGTTCATCACCAGCAACCCGATCCCGCTGAAGGCGGCGCTGGAGCTGCTGGGGAGGCCGGCCGGTCCGCCGCGGCTCCCGCTGGTCCCGGCGACCCCGAACGAGCGGGAGACCCTGCGCAGGGCGCTGGAGGATGCCGGTCTTCTCTAACGGGTCTGGCCCGTGAGCGTGCCCGCGGCTCCTGAGGCCGCTCCGGCGCGCCTGTCCTTCCTGGGGGGCGTCGGCGAGATCGGGCGCAACATGGCCTGCCTGGAGCTCGACGGCCGCATCCTGATCATCGACTGCGGGCTGTCCTTCCCGCACGACGAGATGCCCGGCGTGGACCTGGTGCTCCCCGACTTCGAGTACCTCCGGGACCAGCGGGAGCGGGTCGAGGCGGTCGTCCTGACCCACGGCCACGAGGACCATATCGGCGCCCTGCCCTACCTCCTGCGCGAGTTCAGCCTGCCGGTCTACGGCACCCCGCTCACCCTGGAGCTGCTGGAAGGGAAGCTCGAGGAGCACGGCGTCCGGGAACGCGCCGAGTTCCGGGCCATCACGCCGGGCGCGGCGGCGGGGACGGGGCCCTTCTCCATGCGGTTCATCCGGGTCACCCATTCCATCCCCGACGGCGTGGCCGTGGCCGTGGACACGCCGTTCGGCACGGTGCTGCACTCCGGCGACTTCAAGCTGGACCAGACCCCGCTGGACGCCCGGCCCACGGACCTGGTGGCCCTGGCCGAGGAATCCCGGCGTGGCGTGCACCTGTTCCTGGCCGACTCCACCAACGCGGAGGAGACCGGCTACATCCCCAGCGAGCGCACGGTGGGACCGGTGCTCACCGACCTCATCCGGCAGGCGCCGCGGCTGGTGGTGGTGGCGTGCTTCGCCAGCCACATCCACCGCATCCAGCAGGCCGCCAACGCCGCACGAGCGTGCGAGCGGGTGGTGGCGTTCCTGGGGCGGTCCATGCACCAGAGCGTGGCCGCGGCCCGGCGCCTGGGCTACCTGGACGTGCCGGAGAGCAACGTGATCCCCATCGAGGAGCTGGACAAGCTGGACCCGCGCAACGTGGTGGTCATCTCCACCGGGTCGCAGGGGGAGCCGCTGTCCGCGCTGTCGCTGATGGCGGCGGGCGACCACAAGTGGGTGAAGCTCCAGCCCGAGGACAGCGTGATCCTGTCCTCCTCGATGATCCCGGGGAACGAGCCGGCCATCCACCGGGTCATCGACGGCCTGTACCGGACCGGGGCCGACGTGTTCCACGTGCCCACCGTGCCGGTGCACGTGTCGGGTCACGCCGCCGCCGAGGAGCTCCGGTTCGTGCTGAACCTGGTCCGTCCCCGGTGGTTCATCCCGGTGCACGGCGAGCGTCGGCACCTGTCCCACCACGCCAAGCTGGCCCGGGAGGTCGGGATCCCCGCGGACCACATCATCATCGCGGAGGACGGTGACGTCGTGGAGATCGGCGAGCAGGTCCGGCTCGCGGGCCGCGTCCCCGCCGGCATGACCCTGGTCGACGGCATCGGCATCGGGGATGTCGGCGAGGTGGTCCTGCGGGACCGGCGGCGACTGGCCGCGGACGGCATCCTGGTGGTGGTGGTGGCGGTGGACGCCCACCACGGCGACCTGGTGGCCGGCCCGGACCTGGTCAACCGGGGCGTGGTGGACGACGAGACCGCCGCCGACATCCTTGAAGAAGCCCGGAATCTCGTCATGCTTGCCCTCAAGGACAGCGCGGCTGCCGAGGTCACCGATCCGGCCGTGCTCCAGCAGAACATCCGGCGGGTCCTCCGGAAGTTCTTCTGGGAGAACGTGAAGCGCAAGCCGGCGGTGGTGCCGGTGATCCTGGAGGTGTAGTGGCGGCGCGGACGAAGTCCCGGAAGAAGAAGCCGGCGGGCAGGCGAGCCGCGTCGAAGCGCTCGGGCCCCGGACGGACCCGGCGGGTGGCGGGCCACCTGGCGCCGTGGGCACGGGACGCGTTCGGCATCGGCCTGGTGGTCCTGTCGCTGCTGGCCGTGCTGGGCCTGTGGCTGCACTCGGGCGGCCTGGTGGGAAAGCTCATCGCCTACCTCAGCCGCGGACTGATCGGGGAGGCCGCGGGGGCGATGCCGCTGTTCGCCCTGTACTGGGGCATCCGGCTGCTCCGGCGCAGCGCCGAGGACGAGCGGGTCCGCATGTTCCTGGGCTTCCTGATCACGCTGGCCGGGGCCCAGGCCATCACCTCCGTGGCCCGGGGGAACCCCGCGCCGGTGGACGGCTACACGGGGGTCCACGCGGCCGGCGGGTTGCTCGGCGCGCTGGTGGGCTGGCCGCTGTCGAAGGTGGCCTCGGCGCCGGGCGCGGTGATCATCTGCCTGGGCCTGGTGGTGCTGGGCCTGCTGGTCTTCACGGGGACGCCGCTGGCGGCGGTGGCGGGGTGGCTCCGCGATCATCTGGGACGCGGCGCCGGCGCCTCGACCACCGACGGGGAAGAGGTCGTGGAACCGGCCCGCAGGTCCCGTCGCCGGTCCCGCCGGGTGGTCCGGGAGGAGGACGATTCGTCCGCCCCGGCCGCCGCCATCCCGGCGGTCCTGCAGGCCAAGCCCGCCGTGGAGGCCGTCCCGGCCAGGACGGCCTTCCCCACGCCGGGGAAGGGGGCGTACAAGCTCCCGCCCCTGGACCTGCTGCGCAAGGCCCCGGCCAGCACCGCGGACGGCCGGGACGAGGAACACACCATGGAGGCCCTGGAGCGGGTGTTCCAGACCTTCGGGGTCCCGGCGCGGGTGCCCACCGCCCATCGCGGGCCCACGGTCACGCTGTACGAAGTGGAGGTGGAGGCCGGGACCAAGGTGAACCGGGTCCTGGGGCTAGCCGACGACATCGCCTACGCCCTGGCCACGCCTGACGTTCGGATCATCGCCCCCATCCCCGGGAAGTCCGCCATCGGCGTGGAGGTCCCGAACAAGGTCCGGGACTTCGTGATGCTGGGCGACGTGCTGCGCTCCAAGACCGCGCGCGATGCCCGCCACCCGCTGTACGTCGGCCTGGGCAAGGACGTCCACGGCCGCGCCGTCCTGGTGAACCTGGCCGAGATGCCGCACCTCCTGATCGCCGGCGCCACCGGCGCGGGGAAGTCCTCCCTCATCAACGCGTTCGTCACCTCGCTGCTCATGCGGGCCACCCCGGACGAGGTGAAGCTGGTGCTGGTCGACCCGAAGCGGGTGGAGCTGGCGCATTTCGCCGACCTCCCGCACCTGCTGTCGCCGGTCATCGTGCACCCCAAGCGGGCCGCCGAGGCCCTGGCCTGGGTGACGCGGGAGATGGAGCTCCGCTACGAGATGCTGGCCCAGGTGGGGATGCGGGACATCGACTCGTACCTCCGGGCCCGGGGCGACGGAACCCTGCGGGTCCCGCCGGGCCAGGAGGCCAACTTCGGCCACATCCCGTACCTGGTGGTGGTGATCGACGAGCTGGCCGACCTGATGATGGTGGCCCCCCGCGACGTGGAGGACGCCATCTGCCGGATCGCCCAGATGGCCCGGGCCGTGGGCATCCACCTGGTGGTGGCCACCCAGCGCCCCAGCGTGGACGTGGTCACCGGCCTGATCAAGGCGAACATCCCCTCGCGGATCGCGTTCATGACGGCGTCCCAGGCGGACTCGAGGGTCATCCTGGACGTCGGCGGCGCCGAGAAGCTGGTCGGGCACGGCGACATGCTGTTCCTGCCGTCCAACATCTCCAAGCCGATGCGGATCCAGGGCGCGTGGGTGACCCAGAACGAGATCGACACCGTCGCCGAATGGGTCCGCCGCCAGCGCGAGCCGGAGTACGAGGCCAGCGTGGAGGGCATGGGTCGGCCGCCGGCGGAGAGCGACGACGACCTGGACGGCGACGACGAGCTCCTCGAGCAGGCCGCCGAGCTGGTGATCCGGTCCCAGCTCGGCTCCACCTCGATGCTCCAGCGCAAGCTGAAGGTGGGGTTCGCCCGGGCGGGGCGGATCATGGACCTGCTGGAGGAGCGGGGCATCGTCGGGCCCTCCGTGGGCTCGAAGCCCCGCGACGTCCTCATGACGTGGGAGGAATGGGCCGAGTCCCGCGCCCGCATCGGCTGAACCACGTCATCCCGCCTCTCGCGGCCGTTGCGCCGCCGCTCGGCTCTCTGCCATGATCCGCGAGCCCCCCGGAAAGGACGGCTCGCCCATGGCCCGTTTCCGGCTCCTGCTGGTGCTCTCTCTCGTCGCGGGTTCCCTGAGCGTGCTCGCCACGAACGCTGCGGCGACACCGAATCCGAAGGTGTACCTGGGGCTCGACACGGTGCCCCACTCCGTCGGCCAGTACTCGCTGCTCCTGACCGGGTTCGAGCAGGTCCCCCGTTTCACGTTCCTCGGCGTCGAGCTGGAGCGCGGGACCGAACGCGTGTCGCAGGGGCACGAATGGGGGTTCGATCTCCACCGGGGCGACTTCACGGCGTCGGATGACCTGGCCTCCGCGCAACTCTCCACCGGGGAACTGGCTCCGGCACCGGGAGAGCGGCCCGACTACGGGTCCATCGACATGGGCTTCGAGGGGAGCAGCCCGCTGCATTCGGTGTCGGTCCCGTGCCCGCGCTCTGGGGAGGCGACCTTCTCTCAGCGAAGCGGGACGCTCGACGGCTCGCTCGACTTCAACACGAACTCGGCCCTCGGCGTGGTTGACGCTCAGACGCTGCAGGCCACGGTGACGCGGTTCGCGATCCCCGCCGGCTGTGGGCGCGGCGTGCTGGACACCCTGTTCCAGCTGCAGTTCGGCTTTTCCCCGCAGGAATGCGGCGAGGGCCTCGTCGTGGCTGGAGCGGGCCCCCTTCCGGACGGACGCAACACGTTCCTCTTCGGCGACAAGTTCCGCTTCCACGGCCGGGACGTCGCCCTGATCAGCGTCGACGTTTCCGACTACGACAATCCCCCTGCCTTCATCGACCACTTCGTCACGGTGTTCGGTCCGCCCGGAATGATCGCGGCCAGTCGCTCGCTCGACTTCGCCCACGTCCGAGCACGTCCGGGGAAACCGTTCCTGTCGGGCTTCCTCGGATTTCACCGAACCAAGACGCTCGATGAGCACACCCGGAAGGGTTGCGACTCGCTGCTCGCCCAGGGCCGGTGGAAGGGCCACATGGTGGCGCGGTTCGACATCGGGGGGCACGCCGTCATGCGGTTGTTCGGCGGGCTGATCGGGCGGACCACGCAAACGGGGACCGAGAGCCCCTTCAGCGCGAGCGCACCATCGACGGCTCGCCGATTCATGCACTCCGCGCTGGGCGTGCTGGCTCGGATGGCGCCGGCGTGGCGTGCGCTGGCGGCCTCCCTATAATCCCCAGGAACCTCCGAGGCCCCGGGAGGCCCTTTTGCCAGCGACCATGACCGGGATCGGGCCCGCCCTCCGGCAGGCCCGGCGATCCCTGAACAAGAGCCTGGAGGAAGCGAGCCGGGACACCAGGATCCGTCCTGAGTACCTGCGAGCCCTGGAGGCCGAGTCGTTCGGCGCCGTGGGCGAGGAGGTGTACGTGCGCAGCTTCCTCCGCTCCTACTCCTCCTACCTCGGGCTGGACCCGGAGAAGGTCGTCGCCGCGTACGCCAGGTTCGCGGCCCCCCCGCCGGAAGAGCTTCCGCCGCCCGTCCCCGCCTCGATCCAGGAGAAAGGCCTCCGGGTGCTGCGTCGCCACGGCAGCTGGAAGCCCGCGGTGGTCCTGGCCGTGGTGCTGATCGGCGTGTTCGTGTCGATCGGGCTCCTGTCCCGCTCCAGCCCGGTGCCGCCGTCCGCCCCCCAAGGATCGAATGGCGCCGCTCCCGCATCGTCCGCTCCGTCGGCGTTCGTCACGGTGTCGCTGTCGACCACCCAGTCGGTCCGGGGGGTGGAGGTCACGGTGGACGGTGCCCCGGCCTTCACCGGCACGATCGAGCCGGACAAGCGACTGTCGTTCCAGGGAACCGAGCTCATCCACGTGTGGATCCCGGTGGGCGGGGCGGTCGACGTGGTGGCCAACGGACACGACCTGGGGGAGCCGGGGGACGCCAAGTCCGCGTTCGAGTGGTCGTTCAAGCCGCAGGACTTCCGAGGGACGCCATCAGCGAACGGTCCATAGCGCCGTTCGGGGTGGGCTGGCCCAACATCATCACCGGGGTCCGCATCGCGCTGGTCCCCGTCCTGGTGGTCCTGGTGGTGACGCAGACGGATGCCGCCTCCTACGCCGCGGCCGCCGTGTTCGTGGCCGGAGGGCTCACCGACGGCCTGGACGGCTATGTGGCCCGCCGGCACGCCATGACCACCCGCACCGGCGCGTGGCTGGACCCGCTGTCCGACAAGTTCCTGGTGGTCGCCCCGGTCCTCACCATGACGGCCCTGGGGGAGTTCCCCCTGTGGGGAGCCGTGATCATCGTGGCCCGCGAGGCGGCCGTGGTCGCCCTACGGGCGTTCCGGGGGACCCGGGGAACCTCCATGCCCGCATCCGACATCGCCAAGGTCAAGACCGGCGCGCAGCTGGTGGCCATCACGCTGTACCTGCTGCCGCTGCACGGGGCGAACGCCGCCCGGCTGGCCGCCCTGTCCGTCGCCGTGGCCATCACCGTCTATTCGGGACTGGACTACTTCCTGCGCGCTCCCCGGCCCCGCGCGCCCTCGTGAGAGCCGAGATCGTCGGCATCGGAACCGAGATCCTCCTCGGGCAGATCGCGAACTCGAACGCGCAGTGGATGTCCGAGCGCCTCGCCGGAATCGGCGTGGACGTCCTGCACCACCAGGCCGTGGGGGACAACGCGGAGCGGATCGCCGACGCGTTCCGCCTGGCCCTGTCGAGGGCCGACGTGGTGATCGCCACGGGAGGCCTGGGTCCGACCCAGGACGACATCACGAGGGACGCCATCGCCGTGGCGCTCGAGGTCGGACTGGTCAGGCATCCGGAGATCGAGGAGTTCCTGCGGGAGAAGTTCCGAGGGTTGGGCCGGGCCATGCCCGAGATCAACCTGGTGCAAGCGGACGTCCCGGACGGCGCCCGGACCATCATGCCGGAACGGGGAACCGCTCCCGGCCTGGCCTGTCCGGCCGGCGACGGGAAGGTGCTGTACGCGGTCCCCGGGGTCCCCGCGGAGATGCGGGAGATGATGGAGGGGACCATCCTGCCGGAGCTGGCGCAGGCGGCCGGACCCGCGACGATCGTGTCGCGGATCATCCGCTGCACCGGCATTCCCGAGTCCCGGGTCTCGGAGATCGTCGCCGACCTGTTCCACGGGTCCACGAACCCCACCGTGGCCTACCTGGCCTCCTCCGGCGAGGTGAAGGTGCGATTGACCGCGAAGGCGGGGACTCGCGACGAGGCGGAGGCGCTGATCCGGCCGGTGGAGGAGGAGGTGGTGCGCCGGCTGGCACCCCACGTGTTCACCACGAGCGACCAGGACCTGGAGGCCGTGGTGGGCGCCCTGCTCCGCTCCGCCGGGACCACCGTGGCCTGTGCGGAGTCGCTGACCGGAGGCAGCCTGGCCGCCCGGTTCACGGCGGTGCCGGGGTCCTCCGATTACTTCCTCGGCTCCGCCGTCTGCTACACGCCGGAGGCCAAGCACGCGGTCCTGGGCGTGTCGCAGGAAACCCTGGACGGCCCCGGAGTGGTCAGTGAGGCGTGTGCTCGGGAGATGGCAGCAGGGGCCCGCCGCCTGTTCGGCGCCGACGTGGGCGTCTCGCTGACCGGCGTGGCGGGACCCGACGCGCACGGGGGCCAGCCACCCGGAACGGTGTGGGCGGCCGTGGATGCGGGCGACCGTAGCCACGCCCGGACCTTCCGCGCCCCCGGGGACCGGGAGCAGGTGATCCGGTGGGCCCAGCAGGCGGCCCTGGACATGGTCCGTCGCCATCTGGACGGGACGCTTTCGGACTGATGGCGCGCGATCGGGCTGCCCGTCCCGAGGCTCGGCCCATGCGCCTGTTCGTGGCCACCGACGTACCGGAGGATGTGCGCCGCCGACTGGCCGACGCCACTCGCCCGTGGCACGACCGGGAGGAGGGCGCCCGATGGGTCACTCCAGAGAACTGGCACGTGACCATGAAGTTCCTTGGCAGCGTGTACCCGCGGCTGCTGTCGTGGGTCACGGACCAGGTCCGTGCGGCGGCCACCTCGGGAGAGCCCTTCACCTCGGCGCTCACGGAACTGGGAGCCTTCCCCTCCGCCCGCCGGGCGCGAGTCCTGTGGGCCGGCCTGGAGGACCCGCAGGGCCGCTACGCGTCATTGGCGAGCACGCTCGACGGCCTCCTGGAACGGGAATTCGAACCGGAGAAGCGCGCCTTCACCCCGCACCTGACGGTGGCCCGCTTCAAGGTCCAGGGGCCGCTGCCAGAGGAGCTGCTGGCCACCGACGTCCGGAGCGAACCGTTCCCCGTCGAGCACCTCACGCTGTACCGGAGCTACCTGCAGCGCCCCGCCGCCCGCTACGAGCCGTTGGAGCGTTTCCCCCTCGGCGGCTGAACTCGCACCGCTGGAGAGGCAACCAATTCGGGGAGCAGCGCGTTGTAGTCCCGGATGAGCCGACGGGGGATCATGCAGGCGGAGATGGAGCCGGTCCGGGTTGAGGGAACGCGACTGGCCGAGCTTTACGTCCGGTACGCCGACGACGCGGCCCGCCTCGCCTACCTGATCACCGGGAACCGCGCCCTGGCCGAGGACCTGATGCAGGACGCGTTCGTCCGGGTGGCGGGACGGCTGCTCCACCTGCGGGACCCCGGAGGCTTCGACGCCTATCTCCGCCGGTCAGTGGTGAACCTGGCCCATTCGTACTTCCGACGGAGGAAGGTGGAGCGCCGGTACGTCGAACGGCAGGCCGGGGCTCCCAGGCTCGACGCCACCGACCCCGACGTGCCGGCCCGCGAGGCCATGCGACTGGCCCTCCTGAAGCTCCCGCTGCGCCAACGGACGGCGATCGTTCTCCGGTTCTACGAGGACCTGTCCGAGGGCGAGACCGCCGCACTGATGGGCTGCCGGCCCGGGACCGTCAAGTCGCTGACGTCGCGAGGCATGGACAACCTGCGGCCCTTGATCGAGGGGATCTGACGTGGAGACGCGACTTCGGGAACTGATGCAGGACCTGGCCGAGGACATGCCCTCGTACGGCATGCCCCCCGCCAGTCTGCAGCGGCGGGCCCACCGCCGGGTCGGCCTCACCGTCGCTGGGAGCTTCCTCGCGCTGACGGTCCTCGCGCTCGGCGCGTTCGGTGGGATCCGGGCCCTGGTACGGGCGCAGGCTCCGACCCCCGCGAACACCGGGCCGAGCGCACCGCCCGCCCTGCTCTCCGGGCCGATCGCTTTCAGCCGGGGCGGGGACGGCAACGCTCGCCCGCTGGGTGCCGAGCAGGTCTACCTGCTGGCCCCCGATGGGTCACTGACCCAGCTCACGCGCTCCCCCGACGGGAACAACGGGCCGGAGTCGTGGTCCCCCGACGGCTCCGAGCTGGTCGTCCAGCGAAACCTCGATGACGGAACGCAGGACCTGTTCCTGATTCACCTCGACGGATCGCCAGAGTCCCGCCTGACCGATGACCCCGAGTGGGACGGCTTCTCCCAGTTCTCCCCCGACGGCTCGATGATCGCGTTCGAGAAGGGCGACACCCTCGGGATCCACGTCATGAACCCGGACGGCACCGGCGTCCGTCAGCTCGTGGACCGGGCCGGCTCCGGCTCGTCCCAGGCCTTCTCCTGGTCTCCCGATGGGACCCGGATCGTATTCGAACAGGCCAGCGGGATCAGCACCTCGGGGAGGGCAACCTACGACGACGACATCTACGTGGTGAACGTCGACGGATCAGGGGTGACCCGGCTGACCGAGGGAGATCACTCCACCTGCATGCATGGCGTGGGCGGGATCTGGTGCGACCGCTACGAGAGTCCCGCCTGGTCACCCGACGACTCGAAGATCGCCTTCGTGGGAATCACACTGCGCCCCCGGGACAAGCAACGCCCGGAGGATATCGAGCTCTTCGTGATGGACTCCGACGGGTCGGGCATTACACAGCTGACCGGTAGCCCAGGGGCACTAACCAGATGCTACTCACCGGCTTGGTCCCCCGACGGCTCGAGGATCGCGGTCAACTGTGACGCTGGCGTCTTCAGCATGAAGCCCGACGGGACGGGCGTCACGCGGCTGGCCCCGCAGGGGTGGTACGGATCGAGCTGGTCCCCGGACGGCACCGAGGTCGGACTCACGAAGGATCACCAGTTCTACCTGGTGAACGCGGACGGAACCGGCCTCGCCAGGGTCGCCGATAGCTCGGACCGGGAGTGGGGGCTTCCGCTCTGGCGCCCATGAAGAGGCGCCGACTCGCGCACTTGTGTCGGGATGTCAACTTCCGGCTGTGATGGCCGTCCGGTGAGTGAGCTCCATCGCTTCTGGATGAGGCGGTCGCCCATCGTCCTCGCAGCCGTCACCCTGTCCCTGGCCGCGTGCAGCTCGGGCGGCGCGTCCACGGCCCCAGCCATGGCCTCGACGGCCAGGTCTTCGGCGATCCCAACCGCATCGGTCATTCCCTCTGCTTCGGCGATCCCAAGCCTGGGCGCTCCTTCCGTGGGCATGATCGTGTTCGGGCGCCACATCCCGGGAACGGACACCGACCACATCTTCACCGTCGGTCCCGGTGCGACCGGCGAGCGTCAGCTCATCCGCCAGGCCGTGCCCGAGGGCTCGTGCTGCCAGAGCCTTTCGCCCGACGGCAGCCAGGTGTGGATCCCGGTGATCACGAGCGACCGGATCACCCCGGCCACGGTCAGGCGGGATGGGACCGGCTACCGGATGCTGCCACTCCATAATCCGACGCTGAGCCTGAGACCGGGGGCATGGTCACCGGATGGTGCCCGAATCGCCTTCGAGGGATGGGATGATCGGCGTCCCGGTCGAAACGGCGTGTACTCGGCCGATGCGGGAGGGGGGTACGGCCCGGTGCGCGTCACCAGCAGCCCTGGCCGCAGCCACGACATTCCCTTGGCGTACTCGCCGAACGGCTCCCGCATCCTCATCGTACGGCAGCCTCCGGGCGATGGGCCAACCGGCCTGTACGTCGTGCCCTCGAATGGCGGGAACCCGCTCCGGCTGACCAAGCGATGGATGACCGTGCGCTGTTGCTTCTTCGGCAGCCCCGCGAGCTGGTCCCCGGACGGCCGGCGAGTTGCGTTCGCCGGATTCGACTCGCGATCGGTTGACAGCAACCGAAGTGCTGTCTTCGTCGTCGACCGGGACGGGACCGGCCTGCGCAGGATCACGGCGTGGGGTGACGACACCGACGGCGGGCTCTGGTCACCGGACGGCAGATGGATCGCGTTCGACAGGGCGGACGTTGTCTTCTTTCACAACCTGTTCCTCGTGCATCCCGACGGCACCGGGCTGAAGCCCATCACGACCACGCCGGGAGGCTATGGGTCATGCTGTGCCGTGTGGTCCCCCGGCGGCAGCGGGCTCCTGTTCCAGCGAGGGGCGGCGGACGACCGTGTGAACCCGTGGATCGTTACCCCGGACCGGACGGGACTCGCTCGGATAACCCGTGTCCCCGGACGATTGGACTCGTACTCCTGGGGATCATGAGGAAGGGCGCATCGCTCGCTATGGAATGATCCCTCATCGAGTTGTTGCTCACTGGCGGGCGGGATGGCCGGACCAACCAGCATCGAGGACTACCTGGCGGCCCTTCCGGAGGGGCAGCGCGCTGCGCTGGAGAAGCTCCGGAGAACGATCAGGGCCGCCGCGCCGCGCGCCACCGAGACGATTAGCTACCAGATGCCCGCGCTCCGGGACGGGGACCGACTGCTGGTGTACTACGCCGCGTTCAAGGACCACTGCAGCCTGTTCCCGATGAGCCTGAAGGTGATCGACGACCACCGGCACGAGCTCGAAGGGCACCTCGCCGGACGGGGGACCGTCCGCTTTCGCCCCGACAGGCCACTCCCCACCGCGCTCGTGAAGAGCATCGTGAAGGCGCGGTTCGAGGAGAACGCCGCGCGCCGGCGCCGCTGAACCGGGGCGCGAACCTTCTTGCATCCGAACACCCGTTCGAGTAGCGTCTGGCGTTGAAGCCATGAACGACACGGGTGTAATTTATGTCGTACCCCCCTGCTAGGGTCCGCTCTGACGGGGAGGACGAGGCCGTCCGGGCCGCGCGGGTTCGAGTGCCCGCGGGCGCGGTGACGGCGGGGGTCCGCGTGGAGCGGAAGGAGGCACTTCGGATGGACCGGGACAAGATGCTGGACGTGGCGCTGTCGCAGATCGAGAAGCAGTACGGGAAGGGAGCGGTGATGCGCCTCGGCGAGCATCCGGCGGGGCAGGGCATCTCGGTCATCCCGACCGGCTCGATGGCCCTCGACATCGCGCTCGGCATCGGGGGGATCCCCCGGGGCCGCATCGTGGAGGTGTTCGGGCCGGAGGGATCCGGAAAGACTACGGTCTGCCTGCACATCATCGCCGAGGCCCAGCGCTACGGAGGGATCGCGGCGTTCGTCGACGCGGAGCACGCCCTCGACCCCACCTACGCCCGGGCCCTCGGGGTGAACATCGACGAGCTGCTGGTCTCGCAGCCCGACTCCGGCGAGCAGGCCCTGGAGATCTCGGACCTGCTGGTGCGCTCGGGGGCGCTGGACATCCTGGTGATCGACTCGGTGGCGGCGCTGGTGCCCCGGGCCGAGATCGAGGGCGAGATGGGCGACTCCCACGTCGGGCTGCAGGCCCGGCTGATGTCCCAGGCCATGCGGAAGCTGAACGGTTCGCTGTCCCGGTTCGAGACCACGGCCATCTTCATCAATCAGCTCCGGGAGAAGATCGGGGTCATGTTCGGCAACCCCGAGACCACGCCGGGGGGACGGGCGCTGAAGTTCTACTCGTCGGTGCGCCTGGACGTCCGCAAGATCGAGAACCTCAAGGACGGCACCGAGGTGGTCGGCTCCCGGACCCGGGTCAAGGTGGTCAAGAACAAGGTGGCCCCGCCGTTCCGGCAGTGCGAGTTCGACATCATGTACGGCAAGGGGATCTCCAAGGAAGGCTCCCTGCTGGACGTCGGCGTGGACACCGAGATCGTCAAGAAGTCGGGCGCGTGGTTCACCTATGAGGGCGAGCAGCTCGGGCAGGGACGGGAGAACGCCCGCCAGTTCCTGGCGGAGCACCCCGAGGTGACCGCCGACATCGAGCGCAGGGTCCGCGAGGCCGTGGGGCTGACGGCGTTCGCCGCCGACGGCGACGAGGTGGTCGACGTGACCGCTATCGAGGACTCGCCCGCCTCGAAGGGCAGGGCGAAGCAGGAGGAGCCCACCGGGGTGCCAGCCGGCTGATCGGGGAAGGGGCTTGGCGGCAACCAGAAGGGCTTCACGCCCGGATCCCCTCCCCGAGCAGCGCGCCCCGCTCGGGGAGGGGGAGGGCGTCCGCGTGGAAAGGCGCAAGGCCGGGGACGGGGATGCGGGCGAGGCCGGCGATGACCGGCGGCCGCGAGGCACGGCCCGCGACGACCGGCGGCCGCGAGGCACGGCCCGCGACCGGGCCCTCCGGCTGCTCACCGTCCGCGCCAGGAGCCGGCGGGAGATCGAGGACCGGCTCCTCTGGGCCGGGTTCGACCCGTCGGAGGTGGCGGACGCCCTCGACGGCCTGGAGGGCGCGGGCCTGATCGACGACCGGCGGCTGGCCCAGGCCGTGGTGGAGCACGCGGTCACGGTACGGCTGGCGGGACGGCGATCGGTCCTGGGGACGCTGCGGTCCCGGCGCGTCGCTCCGGAGCTCGCCGAGGAGCTCCTGGACGGCGCGACCAGCGCCGAGGACGAGGAACGGCGCGCACGTGAGCTTGCCGCGAGGAGGGCCGGGCAGCTCCGCGGGCTGCCCCCGGAGGTGGCGTTCCGGCGGCTGGCGGCGTTCCTGGCCCGGCGAGGCTACCCCCCCGGGCTGGCCAGGGAGGCCGCCGCCCGCGCTCTCCGGGTGGGCCCGCCGGACGGGGGCTGAGGCATCCGCATTCTTGCAGCCAGCAGGGGAAAGCCGTACATTGTGAATTTGAGAGGCTGGATTGCACATCTGACTGTTCGACGGGAATTGGCAAACGTGGACTCGTCCTCGGAGCATCGGGAAACGAAACGTTCCAGGAAGCGGGGGTGTCGAGAGCCCTGAGCGGCGCTCGCCGAGACCTCGCGTCCTGACCTACCAACCCCCCGCCGGGCAGCAGGCATCCCGCCCTTCATGAGGCTTTCTCATGTTGGGAGGCAAGCATGGCCTGGCTGATTGCAGTGATCGCCCTGGTGGTGGGGGCTGCGGGTGGGGTCCTGGCCCGACGGGCTCTGGTCTCCTCGAAGGTCCAGACCGCCGAGACGCGGGCCGAGAAGCTGGTGGTCGACGCGGAGCGCGAGGCCCAGCTCCGGACGCAGCAGGCCCTCCTGGAGGTGAAGGACGAGATCGCGGCCATGCGGCGGGAGGCGGAGGAGGACATCCGCCAGCGCCGCACGGAGGTCAAGCGACAGGAAGAGCGGCTGGCCCGCCGAGAGGACGCGCAGGAGCAGAAGCTCGCGGAGATCCAGCGGCGTGACCAGGAGCTCCGCAAGCGGGACCAGGACCTGGAACGGATCCGGGGGCAGCTGGAGAAGGCCGCGGAGCAGCAGCGCCGGCAACTCGAGACGGTGGCCCGGATGACCGCGGCGGAGGCCCGGGAGGCCCTGGTGACCCAGGTCGTCGGCGACGCAAAGCGGGCGGCGATGGGCTCCATCCGGGAGATCGAGCAGCAGGCCCGGGAGGAGGGCGAGCAGCGAGCCCGCAAGATCGTCACCATCGCCATCCAGCGCGTGGCCTCCGAGCAGACCGCGGAGTCCACCGTGTCGGTGTTCCCCCTGCCCTCGGACGACATGAAGGGGCGGATCATCGGCCGGGAAGGCCGCAACATCCGGGCCTTCGAGGCCCTCACCGGCGTCAACCTGATCATCGACGACACACCGGAAGCCGTGGTGCTGTCCTGCTTCGACCCCGTGCGCCGGGAGACCGCCCGCCTGACCCTGGAGAAGCTGGTCGCGGACGGCCGGATCCATCCCGCCCGGATCGAGGAGATGTACGAGCGCTCCACCCGGGAGGTCGAGGAGGCCATCAAGCGGGCCGGTGAGGAGGCGCTGGACGACGTCGGGATCACCGACGTGCACCCGGAGATGGTCAAGGTGCTGGGCCGGCTGCGCTACCGCACCTCGTACGGCCAGAACGTCCTCAAGCACCTGGTGGAGTCCGCGCACATCGGGGCGGGCCTGGCCGCCGAGCTGGGTGTGGACCCGCGACTGGTGAAGCGGTGCGCCCTGATGCACGACATCGGGAAGGCGGTCACCCACGAGGTCGAGGGTTCGCACGCCCTGATCGGGGCGGAGCTGGCCCGCCGGCTGAAGGAGCCGCCGGAGGTGGTGCACGCCATCGAGTCCCACCACGGCGAGGTGGAGCAGCGGACAGTCGAGGCGGTGCTGGCCCAGGTGGCGGACCAGATCTCGGGCGGCCGGCCGGGGGCCCGGCGGGAGTCGCTGGAGACCTACGTCAAGCGCCTGGAACGGCTGGAGGAGATCTGCACCTCGCACGCGGGCGTGGAGAAGACCTTCGCCATGCAGGCGGGCCGGGAGGTCCGGGTCATGGTGAAGCCGGAATCGGTGGACGATCTGGCCGCCCAGGTCCTGGCCAGGGACATCGCCAAACAGGTCGAGGAGGAGCTCCAGTACCCCGGGCAGATCAAGATCACCGTGGTCCGGGAGACCCGGGCCATCGAGTTTGCGAAGTAGCCAGCGGTTTTCGCCCTGTTTTGCCGGGAAGAATCCCCTGGAAGGACGAGCGAGAAAGGGGGTTCGTCATGGGTGAACCCGCACATGAGCATGTCACGCCCGCGCACACCCACGGGTACGAGCCTGGGTATCAGGCCGGCTATCAGCCGGCTCCGGCCGTCGCGCCGACCGCCTCGCACAGCGCGGCCGGCCTGGCCGCCCGCATCGCGCTGACCCTCCTCGGCGCGGCGGGGCTGATCGTCGGCGCGTTCATGAACTGGATCGTGGGGACCCGGGGCGTGCGTCTGGACGACCGCGCGCTGTACAAGACCACCTTCACCACCACCACGACCGGGCAGTTCTGGCGCACGGTGGGGTTCGCCATGATCGTGCTGGGGCTGTTGGCCATCGTGGGCCTGGCCCCCCGATCGGGCTGGCTGACCCGGCTGGCCGGAACGCTGGGCGTGGCGGGGTTCGTGCTGTTCGTGATCGAGCTGTACCGGGCTCCGACCGACACCCTCCCCGGCGTCGGCGCGTGGGTCTGCCTGGCCGGCGGCATCGTGGCCCTGGCCGGAGGGTTCATGGGAACCCGCCGGGTGGTGGTCACGCCGGCCACGACGCTCACGGCTGTCGAGTAACGCCCGGCCAACCGGCGGGCCGTTCCGAAGCGGCCGCTCACGCCTCTGTTAGATTCGGGCACGTGAGCGGCCGTTTCCTGCTTCGCACCTTCGGGTGCCAGATGAACGAGCACGACTCCGAGCGCATCGCCGGGCTCCTCCAGGCGGACGGGCTGCGTCCCACCGAGGAGGTCGGGGACGCCGAGGTGGTCGTGTTCAACACGTGCGCCGTCCGGGAGAACGCCGACAACCGCCTGTACGGGCAGCTGGGGCACCTCAAGCCGATCAAGGACCGGAACCCTCGCCTGCGCATCGTGGTGGCCGGGTGCCTGGCCCAGAAGGACCAGGGGACCATCCTGAAACGCGCCCCGTGGGTGGACGTGGTGGTGGGGACCCACGCGCTGGCGTCGCTGATGGAGCTGCTCCGGCGGGCCGAGTCCGATGGCCCGCAGATGGACGTCCGCGAGTACACCGAGGTCTTCCCCAGCGCGCTCCCCGCGGTGCGGGGCGACCGCCACCGGGCCTGGGTCTCGGTGAGCGTGGGGTGCGACAACCGCTGCACCTTCTGCATCGTTCCGCTGGTCCGCGGGCCCCAGCGCTCGCGGGCCCTGGGGGACGTCCTGGCGGAGGTGCAGGGACTGGCCCGCCGCGGCGTGGTGGAGGTCACCCTGCTCGGCCAGAACGTCAATACGTATGGCAGGGACATCACCGTCCCCGGTTCCAGCCGGCGGCCGCTGTTCGGGGACCTCCTGCGCGCCGTGAACGACGTGGAGGGCATCCGCCGGATCCGTTTCACCAGCCCGCACCCCGCCCACTTCACCGACGACGTCATCGCGGCCATGGCCGAGTGCCGGCGGGTGTGCGAGCACATCCACTTCCCCCTGCAGTCGGGCTCGGACCGCGTGCTACACCTGATGAACCGCTCCTACCGTCAGGCGCGGTACCTGTCGTGGATCCGCCGGATCCGCGAGGCCATTCCCGGGATCGCCATGTCCACGGACGTCATTGTGGGGTTCCCCGGCGAGACCGAGGAGGACTTCCGCCAGACCCTCCGGGTGGTGCAGGAGGTCCGGTTCGACTCCGCCTACACGTTCCAGTACTCGCCCCGGGCCGGGACGCGCGCGGCCGGGTTCGAGGACCAGGTGCCCAAGGATGTCGTGCAGGAACGCTTCGACCGGCTGGTGGCGCTCCAGGAGGACATCTCGCTGGAACGCAACCGCGCGCTGGTCGGGCAGACTATGGAGGTCCTGGTGGAGGGCGAGGGCCGCAAGGGCGGCGTGCAGGGCCGAACCCGGACCAACAAGGTCGTGCATTTCGACGGCCCGGCGGAGCCCGGCGAGTTCCGGGACGTCGTGGTGACGGCGGCCCACCCCCATCACTTGACTGCCCGACCCGTCCGGGAACCGGTGGGCGCCGCCATCCGGTCGTGACCCCGTCATGAGCCTGCTGGCGCTGGTCGGGCCGACGGCCTGCGGGAAGACCGAGGCCGGGATCGCCGTGGCCGAGCAGCTGGGCGCGGAGATCGTGTCGGTGGACTCGATGCTGGTGTACCGGCGGATGGACGTGGGCACCGCGAAGCCGAGCCCGGCGGAGCGAGCCCGTGTGCCCCACCACCTCCTGGACGTGGCGGAGCCGGGGGAGACGTTCTCGGTGGCCCGGTTCCAGGCCCTGGCCCGGGACGCGGTCGCCGGCATCGATGGGCGGGGGCACCGTCCGCTGCTGGTGGGGGGCTCCGGCCTGTACTTCCGGGCGGTGGTGGACGGGCTGTACTTCCCGGGGACCGACCCCCAGGTCCGGCGGGAGCTGGAGCGCGAGGCGGTGGCGGTGGGGGCCGGGCCCCTGCACGAGCGGCTTCGCTCGTTCGACCCGGCCGCGGCGGTGAAGATCGAGCCTGCCAACGTGCGGCGGACAGTGCGGGCCCTGGAGGTCGCTGCGGTGACCGGACGGCCGTTCTCCAGCTACGCGGAGGCCTGGGAGGAGTTCCCCGCCGGGCGGGTCCGGGCCGCCGGGATCGACATGGACCCTGCGGTGCTCCGGGCCCGCATCGAGCGGCGGGTCCGGGACATGGTGGAGGCGGGGTTCGTGGCCGAGGTCCGGGCCCTGGTGGCGGACGGGCTGGGCCCATCCCTCACCGCGAGCCAGGCCATCGGGTACGCTGAGATGGTCCATCACCTGGCCGGGCGGATCGGGCTGGAGGAGGCCGTTGCCGGCACGGTGAAACGAACCAGAGCACTGGCCAGGCGGCAGATGGCGTGGTTCCGGCGCGACCCGAGGATCCGGTGGTTCCCGGTGGGCCCGGAGGGGGCGATGGCGGCCGTCGAGGATCTCGTGGAGTACTACGGCGATGCGTGACCTGCGGGTGAACCGGTCACCACATGCGGGGGAGACGCCGGCAGACCCCCGCACGCCCCCGGTCCTCGCGTTCGCCAAGTACCACGGCACCGGGAACGACTTCGTGATGATCGAGGACCCCGACGACGCCCTCCGCCTGTCCCCGGACCTCATCGCCGCCCTGTGCGACCGCCACTTCGGGGTGGGCGCGGACGGGCTAATCCGGGTGACCGCGGGGCCGGGTGCCGCGCGGGCCGGCCTGGAGGAGCAGGCCGGCCGGGCCGACTTCTTCATGGACTATCACAACGCCGACGGGGGCCCCGCCGAGATGTGTGGCAACGGCATCCGGTGCCTGGGCAAGCTGGCCTACGAGCGCGGGCTGACCCGGAAGACGGAGCTCGACGTGGCCACCCGTGGCGGCCTGAAGCACATCTCCCTCCACGTGGCCGACGGCCAGGTGGGCTCGGTGACGGTCGACATGGGCCCTCCGGCGTTCTCCCTGGCGGAGATCCCCATGGCGGGGCCCGCGGGCGAGATCTTCCTGGGGCAACCCTTCGAGTGGGAGGGCGGCGCCTTCACCGCGTCCGCCGTCTCCATGGGGAACCCGCACCTGGTCCTGTTCGTGGACCGCGACCCCCGGGAGCTGGACGTCCGCCGGATCGGCCTGATCCTCGAACACGATCCGCGGTTCCCCAACCGGACCAACGTGGAGTTCGTCGCCCCGGCCCAGGACGGGATCCGGGTCCGGGTGTGGGAGCGCGGCGTCGGCGAGACCATGGCCTGCGGGACGGGCGCGTGTGCGTCGCTGGTGGCGTCGCACCTGGCCGGCATCACCGGGCGTCGCGGCCGGGTCCATTTCCCGGGCGGCGCCGTCGACGTGGAATGGCTCCCGGACGGGCCGGTGGTCATGACCGGACCCGCCGTCCGCGTGTACGAGGGCGAGATCCACACCGGTCACCTGCTCGCGTCGTGGGAGACGCGCCGGTGAGGATCGCTCGCCGCGTGGCGGACCTCCCGCCGTACCTGTTCGCGGAGCTGGACCGGAAGGTGGCCGAGAAGCGCGCCGCCGGCGCGGACATCATCTCGCTCGGCGTGGGCGACCCCGATTCGCCCACACCGGCCCATGTGGTGGAGGCCGCCCGGGAGGCCGCGCGGGACCCCTCCACCCACCGCTACCCGTCCTACTACGGCATGCCGGAGCTCCGCAGGGCCATCGCCGACTGGTTCCGCTCGCGGTTCGGCGTCGAGCTCGACCCCGACACCGAGGTCCTCCCGCTGATCGGCTCCAAGGAGGGGCTGGCCCATCTTCCCGTCGCGTTCGTGGACCCGGGCGACGAGGCGCTGGTCCCTGACCCAGGCTATCCCGTGTACCAGACCGCCACGATGCTGGCCGGGGGGACGCCGGTGTCCCTGCCCCTCCCCGCAGACCGGGCGTTCCGGCCGGATTTCTCGCAGGCCAGGGTGTCGGGGCGCACCAAGCTGCTGTGGCTGAACTTCCCGTCGAACCCCACCGCCGCGGTGGCCGACCTGGCCACGTTCGAGGAGGCGGTGGCGTTCGCCCGGGAGCACGACCTGCTGCTGGCCCACGACGCCGCCTACTCCGAGATCACCTTCGAAGGGTTCGTGGCGCCGTCGGTCCTCCAGGTCCCGGGCGCCGGCGATGTCTCGCTGGAGTTCCACTCGCTGTCCAAGGGCTTCAACATGACCGGGTGGCGGATCGGGTTCTGCGTGGGAGGCGCCGAGCCGATCCGGGCCCTGGCCACGCTCAAGACGAACCTGGACTCGGGGATCTGGAAGGCGGTGCAGCGAGCCGCCATTGCGGCCCTGACCGGCCCCATGGACCACCTGGACACGCTGCGCGCGCTGTACCAGAAGCGGCGGGACGTGGTGGTGGGCACGCTGAACGGCCTGGGATGGGACCTGGAGCCGCCTCTCGGCTCGATCTACGTGTGGGCTCCCACGCCGGATGGGCAGACTTCGGCGCAGTTCGCCGACCTCCTGCTGGACCGGGCCGGCGTGGTGGTCGCGCCCGGCCGGGGGTACGGCGCGGGCGGCGAGGGCTTCGTGCGGTTCTCGCTCACCGTCCCCGACGACCAGCTGGCCGTGGCCATGGACCGGATTGCCGAGGCCGTCGGCCGGTGATCTCGGTTTCTCCGCACCGGCCCGTTTCAGCCCCCCGCGTATGGGTACCAAACGAGTCGAAAGAGACGCCGGACCCAACTCCGGGGAAAGGGGCGCTTCCCGGGATCCTCTTCCGGCGTCTCTTCCTTTCTGGGGTCGTTTCGTCCGGGAGCCCATCGGCCATCCTTCCCAGCCGGTCGCATGCCTGAGCGCCACGTGTCCGAGTCGCCGCTCTCCGCCACCTGGCGTCCCCGGGTCCGCGAGCGTGCCGTGCTGGTGGGGGCGGGGCCGGGAGTGACCGAGGAGTCCCTGGACGAGCTGGCCGCGCTGGCGGAGACGGCCGGCGCCGAGCCCGTGGCCCGGGTGGTCCAGAGGCGCAGCGACCCCGACCCCGCGACGTTCGTCGGGAAGGGGAAGCTCCAGGAGATCCACGACGCGGTGCACCGGGGCGCGGCGGACGCGGTGATCCTGGACGACGAACTCTCGCCCGGGCAGCTCCGGAACCTGGAGGAGCGCCTGGGGACCAAGGTGATCGACCGGACTTCCCTGATCCTGGACATCTTCGCGCTGCACGCGCGGTCCCGGGAGGGCAAGGCCCAGGTGGAGCTGGCCCAGCTCAACTACCTGCTGCCCCGGCTGCGCGGGTGGGGCGAGGCCATGTCCCGGCTCGGCGGCGGCATCGGCACGCGGGGCCCGGGCGAGACCAAGCTCGAGGTGGACCGGCAGCACATCCGCCGGCGCATCGCCCGGCTGCGGCGGGAGGCCAAGGACCTGGAGCGGACCCGCCGGCTGAAGCGCTCCCGGCGGGAGTCCTCGGGAGTCCCCCAGATCGCCATCGCCGGCTACACCAACGCCGGGAAGTCCACCCTCATGAACGCCCTGACCGAGGCCGGGGTGCTGGTGGCGAACCAGCTGTTCGCCACCCTCGACCCCACCACGCGCCGCCTGGCCCTGCCGGGCGGCCGCAAGGCCACAATCTCCGACACCGTGGGCTTCGTCGGCAAGCTCCCCCATGACCTTGTGGACGCGTTCCGCTCGACACTGGAGGAGGTCACGGTGGCCTCGCTCGTCCTGCACGTGGCCGACGCATCCGCCCGTGAGCTGGACCAGCAGGTGGGATCGGTCCGCGACGTGCTGGCCGAGATCGGCGCCGGGGACATCCCCGAGGTCGTGGCCCTGAACAAGGTGGACCTGCTGGACCGGGCCGACCGGGACCGGCTGGCCCGCCGGTTCCCGGAGGCGGTTCAGATCTCGGCGGCGACCGTGGAGGGCCTGGACCGCCTGCTGGACGCGGTGGCCGCGGCGGTGCCCCAGCCGCCACTGGAAGTGACGCTGTTGATCCCTCCGGGACGCGAGGACCTCATCGCCCGCCTGTACCGCGACGCCGAGGTGCTGTCCTCGGAACCGGACACCACGGGGACGATCGTCCACGCGCGGGTGGGGGAGCGGGAGCTCGCCGCGGTCCGCGACTTCGTGACCCGTCCCGTCCTCCGCCGGGTTCGAGTGCCGTAACAGCCGAGACCGGGAACCGTGGGCCCGTCTGGGCCGGTCAGAGTCCCCGATGAGCGGCCGCACCAATAGAATGCCCGGACCACCGAATGACCAGGGGCGCGCGGCCGGCGAGCCGTTGCCTGCCCCTGAACCCCCGAGGAGCGAGATGGTCGAACGGGACGAGCGAGATCGGCAGTTGGCCGGCGCCGTGGCCGACTATCTGGCCGCCCACGGCTACCGGGTCAGCCGGGGCGTCTCGCTGCGGGGACGCTCGGGGGCCCGCCACGACATCGACGTCCTGGCCGAGCGTGCCGACGACGTCACCTCATACCGGCTGATGGTCCAGTGCGGCGGCGCCAACGCCCCCATCGACGACAACGTCGTGGCCGGCGCCCACCTGGCCATGGTGGACACTGGCATGAGCAAGGTCATCGTGGTCAGCACCAAGGGGTGGCGTTTCGACGTCCACGCGCAGGCCGGCCGGCTGGGGGTGGACCTGTGGGGCCCCGAGGAGATCGAGGAGCGCCTGGGTTCCATTCCCCAGTTCGAGAGGGCCGAGACCGCAGACGGCGCCACCGTGGGCATTCCCGTGAACATCACGCCCCAGGCGGCCGGCGTGCTGGTTCGCCGCGAGACGCGCGGGACGCTGGGGATCGGCCGGGAGGCCGTGCAGTGGATCCGTCCGTACTGGCTCCCGTTCCACCGCATCCGGACCCGGCACACCCGGGAGGAGAAGGAGCGCTTCCACCGGCCGCACCTCCGGGCCCGGGAGTACTGCAACGTCTACGACGGGCTGGAGGGGACCCTGGTGGCCCAGTGGGACATCGAGCCCGGCATGGTCTCGACCTCGGGCGGGACCCTGGTCCGGCCCCGGGTGCCGGACCTGGCCATCGTCCGGGGCATCGAGGAGATCGCCCGGAGCCTGTCGGAGGCCTCGACCCCCGAGGACCGCGAACGCCAGGAGGAGGCGCTCCGTGCGCTGGGCATCCCCCTCCCGGTCACGTTCTTCGACCTGTCACCGGGAGGGGAGGTCTACATGCCGTTCTTCCTCGCGCTGGTGCGAAGCCGGGACGGCGACCGGGTGGTGGCGGTCGACGCGCACGAGCAGGACGTGTCCGAGTCGATGAGCCGCATCGCCATGAAGCACCTCGGGCACATCCTGGGCGCGGGAGGGAAAGGCTAGACGCGCCGGAGGAGGGCGACGACCTTCCCCGCGATCCGCCCGTCGCCCAGCTCGAAGGGCTCCAGGGCCGGGTTCTCCGGCACCAGCATGGGCGTGCCGCGTCCCCGGGACAGGCGCTTCACGGTGGCCTCGTCCTCGGCCGGTCCCGGAAGCACGGCCGCCACAATGTCGCGGTCCGAGGCGTCGTCCTGCCGGCGGACCACGACCACGTCCCCGTCCAGGATGCCGGCACCGATCATGGAATCGCCCGCCACCCGCAGGGCGAAGTGCTCTCCGGGGCCGGCGAACCCGGAGGGGACGGTGAGGTACTCCTCGACGTCCTGGGCCGCGAGCACCGGGCTCCCCGCCGCGATCCGGCCAACCAGGGGAACCTGGACGCCCGGGTCGTGCCGGGTCTGGGCTTCCGGCTCGTGCTCGGAGACCGGCACGGGCACCAGGGCCCGGGGCTTGGTGGCGTCCTTGCGGAGCAGCCCCTTTCGCTCCAGGTTGGCCAGCTGGCTGTGCACGCTCGACGACGAGGTCAGCCCCACCGCCTCGCCGATCTCCCGCACGGTGGGGGGGTAGCCGCGTTCGCGAACCGCCGTGCGGATGAAATCCAGGATCCGGCGCTGCCTGCCCGTGAGGTCGTCCATGGATTCGATCCCTCCTCCGCCGCGGACGCTAGCATGGATGCCCCGCGGAATCAAACATGTGTTCGATGTTCCCTTGACATCGAACGAGCGTTCGATACTGTACCAGCATGACCCGAACGCGTGTTCGATGGGGAAGGGTGGCGTCCCTGGCGGCCTCGGTCGTCCTCACGGTGGGCCTGGCCGCCAACGCCGCGGTGGCCGGCGGATCGCACCCCCAGCGGACCTACCGGGTCCATCCCGGCGACACCCTGTGGTCGATCGCGATCAGGTTCGGGGGGCGGCAGGCCGATCCCCGGCCGCTGGTCGATGGCATGGTCGAGGCGAACCACCTGGCCGGACCCATCGTCCCCGGCCAGACCCTGCGGATACCGTCGCCGTAGCCGGCGCTGTTGCCGGCGACGTAGCCGGCGGGCTCATCGGGTCCAGTCCATGTGCCGCACGTGGGGATTCCCCTCCAGCACCGCCAGCACCTCCGCCGGGCCGATCCCCCGCGGGAGCCGCGCCACCACCACCCACGACCGCGCGTCCGGCTGGTCCTCGACCACCTCGAAGTGGGTGACCCGCACACCGTGGGACCGCAGGGCCGTCGTGGCGTCGCCCACCCGGAAGTCGGGGTCGGTCTCCAGGACGAACTCCACGTGCCCGCCGGCGAAGCGCCGGATGGCCGCCCGGATGGGCCGCAGCGCGGCCAGCGCCACCAGGGCGATGCCGGTGGTCTCCGAGGCGAGGGCCAGCATCCCGATCCCGGCCGCCGTGCCCACCGCGGCGGTGACCCACAGGCTGGCGGCGGTGGTCAGCCCGCGCACGGTCGCGCCGTACTTGATGATCGCGCCGCCGCCCAGGAAGCCGATGCCCACCACGATCTGGGAAGCCACCCGGGTCACGTCGGCCCGGATCTCGTGGGAGGGGCCCTGTCCGGCAATGGCCTGGAACCCGAACGCCGAGATCACGGCGAACAGGCCGGCTCCCACTCCCACCAGCATGTGGGTCCGGAATCCGGCGGGCTGCTCGTGGAGCTCGCGTTCCAGGCCGAGGGCGCCGGCCAGCCCGGCGGCCAGCAGCAACCGCAGGACCAGGTCGCCCTCGCTCGGCACAGCCGTAGTATGCCAGCCGCCCCGATCCCTGGTTGGGCCCCCCATATGTGGGAGACTGGGAGGCGGTCGCCACCACATGTGGTGGTGGGGGAGGGGTCGGAGCCGATGCGATGCCCATGGTGCGGACGCGACGAGGATCGCGTGGTGGACTCCCGGTCCGCCGAGCGGGGCACCGCGATCCGCCGCCGCCGGGAGTGCCGATCGTGCGGGCGCCGGTATTCCACCTTCGAGCGCATCGAGGAGGTCGGACTCACCGTCATCAAGCGCGATGGCTCCAGGGAGCCCTACGATCGCGAGAAGGTGGTGGGGGGCGTTCGCCAGGCCATCAAGAACCGTCCGGTCACCGAGGACCAGGTCCTGGACCTGGCGGGCCGGGTGGAGCAGCGGCTCCGCCGAAAGGGCCCCCAGGTGACCACCCAGGAGATCGGGATCGAGGTCCTCTCCCAGCTCCGAAAGGTGGACCAGGTCGCCTCCATGCGCTTCGCCAGCGTGTACAAGGACTTCCAGCAGCTCACCGACTTCGAGCGGGAACTGGGGCTGATGCTCCAGAAGCGCGAGCCCGCCAAGAAGCGCGGCTGACAGTCTCGCCCCCCACATGCTTCATGCGCGACCAACCACAACATCTAGTGGTTGCCCCGTTCAACGACCCCAACATTTTGGGAACATTGATGGAGTCTCGACTTGACACCACCGGCGGGCGGGAGCAGAATTCCGCCGTTGTAACTTCACCCGTGTAACCTTCCCCGCGTGGTGCGAAAGGGGGCCAGCGTTGGCGACCAGGGAGCGGGAGGTCCGGCCGGGGACCCGGGGCCTGACCTTCAAGCGGTACTTCACCAAGGACGGCGTCCACCCCTTCGACGAGGTCGACTGGGAGGTCCGCGACGCGGTCATCCCCAACTACAAGGAGGGCGGCAACGCCTTCGAGCAACGGGAGGTGGAGTTCCCGAAGGGCTGGTCCCAGAACGCCACGAACATCGTGGCCCAGAAGTACTTCCGGGGGCCGCTCGGCACCCCCCAGCGGGAGTCGAGCGTCCGCCAGCTGGTGAGCCGCGTCGTCGACACCATCACCGGCTGGGGCACCAAGGACGGCTACTTCGCCACCGACCAGGACGCGAAGGTGTTCTCGGACGAGCTGTCCCACCTCATGGTGACCCAGAAGGCCGCGTTCAACTCGCCGGTGTGGTTCAACGTGGGCGTCCCCGACACCCCGCAGCAGTGCAGCGCGTGCTTCATCCTGGCCGTGGACGACACGATGAGCTCCATCCTCAACTGGTACGTGGAGGAGGGGACCATCTTCAAGGGCGGCTCGGGCTCCGGGATCAACCTGTCCAGGCTGCGGTCGTCGAAGGAGTCCCTGGCCGGCGGGGGCACGGCCAGCGGCCCGGTCAGCTTCATGCGGGGCGCCGACGCCTCGGCCGGCACCATCAAGTCGGGCGGCAAGACCCGCCGGGCCGCCAAGATGGTGGTGCTGAACGCCGACCACCCCGACGTCCGCGACTTCATCTGGTGCAAGGCCGTCGAGGAGCGCAAGGCCCGGGCCCTGGAGGCCGCCGGGTTCGACATGGACCTGGACGGCAAGGACTCGTACTCGATCCAGTACCAGAACGCGAACAACTCGGTTCGGGTGACCGACGAGTTCATGCAGGCCTACCAGGACGACCGGGACTGGAAGCTGAAGGCCGTCCTCACCGGTGAGGCCATCGAGACGATCCGGGCCCGCGACCTGATGAAGGACATCGCCCTGGCGGCGTGGGAGTGCGCGGACCCCGGGATGCAGTACGACACCACCATCAACGAGTGGCACACCTGCCCGGCCACGGGGCGCATCAACGCGAGCAACCCGTGCAGCGAGTACATGCACCTGGACAACTCGGCCTGCAACCTGGCCTCGCTGAACCTCATGAAGTTCCTGGACGCGGACGGGAACTTCGACATCCCGGCGTTCCGCCATGCCGTGGAGGTCGTGTTCACCGCGCAGGAGATCGTGGTCGGGAACTCCGACTACCCGACCGAGAAGATCGAGCGGAACGCGCGCGCGTTCCGCCAGCTGGGGCTGGGCTACGCGAACCTCGGAGCGCTGCTGATGGCCCGGGGGCTGCCGTACGACTCGGACGGCGGCCGGGCCTGGGCCGGCGCGATCACCGCGCTGATGACCGGGCACGCCTACGCCACCAGCGCGCGGGTCGCGGAGCACATGGGTCCGTTCGCCGGCTACGCGCCGAACCGCGACGCCATGCTCCGGGTCATGCGCAAGCACCGGGCCGCGGCGGACGACATCGACCCGGAGCTCGTCCCGGAGGGGGTCCTGACCGCGGCCAAGAGCGCGTGGGACGAGGCCGTCGCCCTCGGTGAGCAGCACGGCTACCGGAACGCGCAGGCCAGCGTGCTGGCCCCCACCGGGACCATCGGGCTGATGATGGACTGCGACACCACCGGCATCGAGCCCGACCTGGCCCTGGTCAAGACCAAGAAGCTGGTGGGCGGCGGGACCATGCGGATCGTGAACCAGACCGTGCCGCGGGCCCTGCGGCGCCTGGGCTACACCGACGAGCAGGGCAAGGACATCGTCGAGTACATCTCGGAGCACAACTCCGTGGCCGGCGCGCCGCACCTGCGCGATGAGCACTCGCCGGTGTTCGACACCTCGATGGGGGACCAGTCCATCCACTACATGGGCCACGTGCGGATGATGGGGGCGGTGCAGCCGTTCATCTCCGGCGCCATCTCCAAGACCGTGAACATGCCGGAGGAGGCCACGGTCGAGGAGGTCGAGCAGCTGTTCGTGGAGGGGGGGAAGCTCGGCCTGAAGGCCGTGGCCATCTACCGGAACAACTGCAAGGTGGGCCAGCCGCTGTCGGCGGAGAAGAAGGGGACCGTGGCTCCCGAGCAGGCTCCCGCCACCATCCCGTGGTCGCAGAAGAAGCGGCTCCCGCCGGTCCGTCCGGCCCGGACCATCTCGTTCCAGGTCGGCGACGCCGAGGGGTACATCACCGCGGGCGAGTACCCGGACGACGGCATCGGCGAGATCTTCCTGAAGGTGTCCAAGCAGGGCTCCACGCTGTCCGGCCTGATGGACGCGTTCTCCATCGCCGTGTCGGTGGGCCTCCAGTACGGGGTGCCCCTCGAGGACTACGTATCGAAGTTCATCAACACGCGGTTCGAGCCCAGCGGGATCACCAACGACACGGACATCCGTTTCGCCAGCTCGCTGATGGACTACATCTTCCGGCGGCTAGCCCTGGAGTACCTGCCGGCGGAGAAGCGGGAGACGCTCGGGATCAAGAGCATCGCGGAGCGGAAAGAGGCGGTGAACGGAGCCGCGTACGGCCCGGCGGAACTCGGCGAGCCGCCCGCACCGGGTCCCCAGCCCGTCGAGCTGAGCACGAAGCAGACCGCTCAGTCCCGGGTGGTGGACGCGCCGCTGTGCTACTCGTGCGGCTCGAAGATGCAGCCGGCGGGGTCGTGCTACGTGTGCGGCAGCTGCGGCTCCACCAGCGGCTGTTCATAGGTATCGGGAGCCGGGAGGCATCGAAGGCCGGGGCTCGTCCCCGGCCTTCGCCTATGCTGCGGCCGTGGGATTCCAGGCGCTGCATCACGTGCAGGTGGCCATGCCCGCCGGCGAAGAGGACCGCGCTGAGGCGTTCTACGCGGGTGTGCTCGGCCTGCAGAGGATAGAGAAGCCGGCCGTGCTGGCCGATCGGGGAGGGTGCTGGTTCCGGCGGGGGTCGGTCGAGCTGCACCTGGGGGTGGAGGACCCGTTCCGGCCGGCCCGCAAGGCGCACCCGGGAGTCCTGGTCGATGACCTCGACGCGGTGCGAGCGCGGCTGGCCGGTTCCGGCGCCGAGATCGTGGACGCTCCGGGCTTCGGCGGCTTCCGGCGCTTCCACACCTTCGACCCGTTCGGGAACCGGCTGGAGCTCATGGAGCGGGAGGGGTGATCGGGGCGATCGCGCTCCCGTTCCGCCGGCTGGACCCCGGCGCCGCGCTGCCGTCGTTCGCGCACCCCGGGGACGCGGGGCTTGACCTGGCCTCGGCGGTGGACGTGGAGGTGGGGCCGGGGGAGCGGGCCATGGTGCCGACGGGACTCGCGGTGGCCATCCCGGAGGGCCATGCGGGGCTGGTGCTTCCCAGGTCCGGGCTGGCCTCGCGGCACGGGCTGACCCTGGCGAACGCGCCCGGGCTTATCGACGCGGGCTACCGGGGCGAGGTCACCTGCGCCCTGGTGAACCTGGACCGGGAACGGGCCGTCCACATCAACCGCGGGGACCGGATCGCCCAGTTGGTGGTGGTGGCCGTCCCTGCGGTGACGCCGGAGTGGGTGGAGGAACTCCCTCCCTCCGGGCGCGGCGAGGGCGGTTTCGGCTCGACGGGCGCCTGAGGCCGGAGGGCGGAGTCCTAGGACCAAGGCTGGTTGATGGCCCCCAGCGGCAGGGCCTACACTCGGTGCACACGCGGACGTGGCTCAGTTGGTAGAGCACCACCTTGCCAAGGTGGGGGTCGCGGGTTCGAATCCCGTCGTCCGCTCCAGGTCAGACTCGGTTTCGTGGCCCGGCGCTTCCCGCACGCGTGATGGGACAATCGAGATTCGGGAGGGTGGCCGAGCGGACGAAGGCGGCGGTCTTGAAACCTCCCCTCGGACTTGTGCGCCGCGCGTTCAGTCGCCCCGGGTCAGGATCTTCTCGACCGCTCCCTGTTCCACGGCGGTTCGGCCGGCGCGAGTGCTGCGGTACCCGAAGTACCAGTTGTTGCCGCTGTACCAGTGGGCCGGGGCGATCAGGTTCGCATGCTCGAGCAGCTGGATCGCCTCGACGGCGATGTCGTTGAGAATCCGCACGCCGTCCGGGGTCGGATCTCCAAGCTTGGAGCCGGAGTCCGGCGGGATCAGGGGGCCCGCGGCATCATTCAGGTCGACCCACTCACCCGGGTGGTACTCGGACCCGAACAGCTCGGCCATCAACCTGGCGGCGACCTTCGGCAGCGGCTCTGCCGCAGCCGCGAGCACGGCGTCATCGAGCGCCTGGCCCAGCTCTACCAGGCGCGGGAGGTGCTCCGAGTCGCGGGCCCCCGCGTCCGCTTCCCGGCTGTGGTTGTCGTCGTTGTGTCTGGTGAACATCGCCGTTGGTGACGTATCCTGCCATCTCGCTGACCGTTTCGCGGTCAGTGCCGGTTTCGGCAACGAGGGGTCTCTGCGGTATCGATGAACAGCTCGGCCAAATGATGTTCGTGACCGCATCAGGGAGTAGCACCATCGCTACCTTGGCCCTGCTGATACCGGTCGTCGTGGTGCTGCTGATCTCCGCCGTGCCGATCTACTTTCGAATGAGCGAGCGACGCCGCCGCCGGCAGGGGGAACAGCAGATCCAGAAGCAACGCGGGCAGCGCGACCTCGCGGCTCAGGTGGAGGAGATGCGACGGGAGCAGGCGGAGGACTAAGGCGGGGCGAGCCGGGACGACATAACCGGGTTCGACCCAGCCGCCTTCTCGTCCGCTCCAGAATGAGGCCTCTGACCCGCGGAAACGCTTGCTCAAACGTCTCAACGCATCCTTTCACTCCAACGAAGTGCCAACGAAAGTCCCCCTCGACCCTACGGAGGTGGGGGGTATTCCGGCGGTGTTTGCGGTCAAGCTCCTTCGTCGGCCTGGACGGCGGACACTTGGTTGGGGGTCGAGGTCCAGCTGGCGAGGAGGTTGAGCGCATCGTGTGATGGGGAGTTCGGTTCCGCCGTGTAGGCGAAGATGGTGAGTCCGGGGTCGGCGGGGAGCTCCAGGGCCTCGTACGCCAGGGTGAGGTCCCCCACGATGGGGTGGTGGAAGCGCTTGACGCCGGTGCGGTGGAAGCGGACGTCGTGGGCGGCCCAGCGGACGCGGAACTCCTCGCTCCGCGTGGACAGCTCGCCGACCAGGTCGGAGAGCCCCCGGTCGTAGGGGTCGCGTCCGGCTTCGGCGCGCAGGAGGGCCACGACATCGTTGGCGATGCTCTCCCACTCGACGTAGAACTCGGTCGCGCGGGGATCCAGGAAGAAGAAGCGTGCGGCGTTGGCCGGGCGGACCGGGTCGCGGAAGATCTCGGAGAGGAGGGCGTACCCCAGCTGGTTGGCGTACAGGATGTCCAGGCGTCCGTTCTGCATGAACGCCGGTGTCCCGGTCATCGAGTCGAGGATCCGCTGCACGCTGGGGCGGACGCGCTGCTGGGTCGGACGGCGGCGCGGCGGGCTGGTCGTGTTGACGGTGCGCACGAGATCGATCAGGTGGGCGCGCTCGGCCTCGTCGAGCTGGAGAGCGCGGGCGATCCCTTCCAGCACGCTTTCTGAGGCCCCCCGTGCGTTCCCGCGTTCCAGCCGCGTGTAGTACTCCGCGCTGATGCCCGCCAGCAAGGCGACCTCCTCGCGCCGCAGGCCCGACACACGACGCCTTCCGCCGTACGCGGGCAGTCCGGCCTGCGCGGGGGTGATCCTGGCCCGCCTCGAGGTCAGGAACTCGCGGATCTCGTTCCTGGTGTTCACCCCTCGAATGCTACGAGCGTCCAGCCGACAGTGGGAGGCCCTGCCAGTACCCCTAACAACCGGGTCTCGCTAAAGCCCGCTCCACAAGGCATGGTGAATACGCACCCAAAGACCCGTCCCGAAGGAGGAGGAAAGACACATGGCTCACAAGAAGGTTTGGTTCATCACCGGTGCCGGACGCGGCATGGGCACCGAGATCGCCAAGGCCGCCCTCGCCGCCGGCAACGCGGTCGTGGCGACCGTGCGCAACCCCGTCGCCGTGTCCAAGGCCGTCGGCGACGCGGACGACCTGCTCGTCGTCAAGCTCGACGTCACCAGCCGCGACGACGCCGAGGCGGCGGTCGAGGCCGCCGTCAACCGGTTCGGCCGCATCGACGTGCTGGTGAACAACGCCGGCAACTTCTACGCGGGTTACTTCGAGGAGCTGACGCCGGAGCAGATCGAGCGCCAGCTGGCGACGAGCCTGATCGGGCCGATGAACGTCACCGGCGCCGCCCTGCCCGTCATGCGCAAGCAGCGCTCGGGCCACCTCATCTCGATCTCCTCGACCGCGGGCCTCCTCGGCTTCGAGTTCTGTTCCGCCTACGCCGCGTCGAAGTTCGGCCTCGAGGGCTGGATGGAGTCCCTGCACCCCGAGGTCGCGCCGTTCGGCATCACCACCACCATCGTCAACCCTGGGTTCTTCCGCACCGAGCTCCTGACGAAGGAGTCGGTGACCTACGCCAAGCCGTCGCTGGAGGACTACGCCGAGCGAACCGCGCAGCAGCTGGAGTGGTGGGAGGCCCAGAGCGGACACCAGCCCGGCGATCCGGCCAAGCTCGCCCAGGCCCTGCTGACCATCGCCGACGAGGAGCAGCCGCCGCGACGGTTCATCGCCGGCGCGGATGCCATCGGCCTCGCCGAGCAGAAGGTCGCCGATCTCCAGCAGCAGATCGAGGCCTACCGCGACCTGTCGACGTCGCTCTCGCTCGACGAGCTCGAGCTCGCTGGAAGCACGAGGTAGACGGCGATGCGCGCAACCGTGATGTACGGGGCCGGCGACGTTCGTATGGAGGACGTTCCCGACGCCCGCTTGATCGAGCCGACCGACGCGCTGGTCCGCGTCACCCGCGCTTGCGTCTGCGGCGGCGACCTTTGGCCATACAAGACGATGGAACCGAGCGAGACCGGCCTGCACATGGGGCACGAGGCGATCGGCGTCGTCGAAGCCGTCGGCACCGACGTACGCACCATCAGCAAGGGAGATGTCGTCGTGGTGCCTTCCGCCTACTCCGACGGCACCTGCGCCTTCTGCCACAAGGGACTGCAGACGTCGTGCGTCCACGGCGGGTTCTTCGGCACCGAAGACGTCGAGGGAACACAGGCCGAAGCGGTGCGCGTCCCCCTGGCAGACGGGACGCTGTTCGCCCTGCCAGTCGGCGAAGACGACGCTCTGATGCCGTCGCTTCTCACGCTCTCGGACGTGATGGGAACGGGCCATCACGCGGCCGTCGCCGCCGACGTTGGCCCCGGAAAGACGGTGGCCGTCGTCGGTCTGTGCGGGGTGATCGCGGCGAGGCGTCTCGGCGCTGCGCAGATCATGATGCTGGGCCGGCATGCCGACCGCATCTCACTGGCGAAGGAATTGGGCGCGACCGACATCGTGAGCGAGCGCGGAGAAGAGGCCGTCGAACGTGTTCGCGACCTGACCAATGGTCTCGGCGTTCACTCGGTTCTCGAGTGCGTCGGCATCGAGCAGTCGACGAAGACCGCCATCGAGATCGCCCGTCCGGGCGGGGCGGTGGGCCGCGTCGGCGTTCCCCAGGACGAGACGATGCCCGCGTCGCAGCTGGCGTTCTACGGCAACGTCACCGTGGGTGGCGGCCCCGCCCCGGTGCGTGCCTACATCGAGGAACTCCTGCCGGACATCCTCGACGGTCGGATCGAGCCCGGGCGGGTCTTCGACCGCGTCGTCCGGCTCGACGAGGTTCCCGAGGGATACCGGGCGATGAACGAACGGGAAGCGATCAAGGTGATGGTCCAGACATAGAAGACACGGAGGGATGCCAACATGCGCGCAACCGTGATGTACGGCGCCGGCGACGTCCGGATCGAGAACGTCCCCGACGCCCGCCTGATCGAACCGACCGACGCCCTCGTCGCCGTCACCCGCGCCGCCATCTGCGGCAGCGACCTCTGGCCGTACAAGACGATGGAGCACAGCGACGCCGGCCGCCGCATGGGCCACGAGTTCATCGGCATCGTCGAGGCCGTTGGCACCGACGTCCAGACCGTCAAGGCCGGAGACGTGGTCGTCTCGCCGTTCCTGTGGTCCGACGGCACCTGTGTGTTCTGCCAGGAGGGTCTGCAGACCGATTGCCTCCATGGGGGTAGGTACGGCTCCGACGACGTCGACGGCGGACAGGGCGAAGCCGTGCGCGTGCCGCAGGCGGACGGGACGCTCGTCGTACTGCCGGTCGGCGCCGACGACGCGCTGATGCCGTCGCTGCTCACGCTCTCGGACGTGATGGGAACGGGCCACCACGCCGCCGTCGCCGCCGATGTCGGCCCCGGAACGACAGTGGCTGTCGTCGGAGATGGCGCCGTCGGCTTGTGCGGCGTGATCGCGGCGAAGCGCCTCGGCGCCGAGCGGATCATCCTCCTCGGCCGCTATCCCGACCGGATCGCGCTCGGGACGGAATTCGGCGCCACGGACATCGTCAGCGAGCGCGGCGGCGAGGCGGTGGAGCGCGTCCGCGAGCTGACCGACGGCCTCGGCGCACACGCGGTCCTCGAGTGCGTCGGGCTGGAGCAGTCGACCTTGACGGCGCTCCACATCGCTCGTCCCGGCGGCGCAGTCGGGCGCGTCGGGCTGCCGCAGGAAGACTCGGTCCCCGACGCGATTGCGACCTTCTTCAAGAACGTCACCATCGGCGGGGGTCCCGCGCCGGTCCGCGCCTACATCGACGAGCTGCTCCCGGACGTCCTCGAGGGCAGGATCGAGCCTGGCCGGGCCTTCGACCGGGCCGGGCCTCTCGACGAGGTGCCCGACGGCTACCGGGCGATGAACGACCGGGAAGCGATCAAGGTCCTGATCCATCTGTAGAAGGAGGACGCCGATGACCGCGTGGACGACCGACGAGCTCGACAACATCGACGCCTCGGACGAGTTGGAGATCGCATCGCTCCGACCCGACGGCACGTTGCGAGACCCAACGACGATCTGGGTCGTCCGCCTTGGCGACGACCTCTATGTCCGATCCGTGAACGGGCGCAGCTCCGGCTGGTTCGGCAGCACCCAGGTGCGCCACGAAGGCCGGGTCCGGGCCGGTGGCATCGAGAAGGACGTGACCTTCGTCGACGTCGAGGACGACGGCGACGTCGCGGACCGGATCGACGACGCGTACCGCACCAAGTACCGCCGGTACTCGGCACGCATCGTCGACATCGTCCTGACGCCTGGGGCGCGGTCCGCGACGCTCAAGCTCGTGCAGCGGTCATGAAGGGACACACAGTGCAGAAGCGCACCCTCGGAAACAGCGAGCTGGAGGTGCCGGCCCTGGGCCTCGGCTGCATGGGGATGAGCTATGCCTACGGTCCAGCCCCGGACAGGCAGGAGATGGTCTCGTTGCTCCGGTCGGCCGTCGACCGCGGCATCACCTTCTTCGACACCGCTCAGGCCTACGGTCCGTTCACGAACGAACAACTCGTGGGAGAGGCTCTGGCTCCCGTGCGCGGGCAGGTGGTGATCGCCACCAAGTTCGGGATCAAGATCGATGCCGACGGGCGGCAGATCGTCGATGGTCACCCTGAGTACATCAAGCAGAGCGCCGACGGCTCGCTCGAGCGACTCGGGATCGAGACGATCGACCTGTTCTATCAACACCGAGTCGACCCGGACATCCCGATCGAGGACGTGGCGGGAGCGGTGAAGGAGCTGATCGAGGGGGGGAAGGTCAGGCACTTCGGACTCTCCGAAGCGGGTGTGCAGACGATCCGTCGCGCACACGCAGTCCTGCCGGTCACCGCCGTCCAGAGCGAGTACTCGCTGTGGTGGCGGCGCCCGGAGGAGGAGCTGCTTGCGACCCTCGAAGAGCTCGGGATCGGATTCGTTCCGTTCAGCCCTCTCGGGAAGGGTTTCCTCAGGGGGAAGATCGACGAGACCACGTCGTTCGGATCCCAGGCACCACGAAGCTCAGCCGCCTCGAGGAGAACCATCGAATCGGCCGACGTCGAGCTCACGTCCGACGATCTCCGCGAGATCGACAGCGCCGCTTCGAACATCACGATCCAGGGGGCGCGGTGCCCAGAGGAGCTGGAGAGGAGGACGGGTCTCTGAGCAGCCGTCCTGAGGCCGGTGTCCCCATGGACGATGGACGGGCCGAGCGCGAACAGCGGGTCACGCCGCTCGAGCTCTTCTTCGATCTGGTGTTCGTCTTCGCCATCACGCAGGTGACGAGCTTCCTCTCGCGCAACCCGACGTGGGGCGGTCTGCTCCGGGCCTTGCTGCTCCTCGGGATGCTCTGGTGGGCGTGGTCGGCGTACGCATGGCTGACGAACACGCTCGATCCCGAGGAAGGCGCCGTCCGCCTGGCCATGCTCGCCGCGGTCGCGGCGATGCTCATCGTGTCCCTCGCGGTGCCGCGCGCCTTCGGCGACGACGGGGTGATCTTCGGCGTCGCCTATCTTGTGGTTCGCGCACTCCATCTCGTGCTCTTCGGGATCGCCGGTCGCGGCGACCGCGATCTGCTCCGCGCGGTCGCCAGGATCGTGCCGGGCGCCCTCCTCGGTGCGGCCCTGCTCGTGGTGGCGGGCTTCCTCCACGGTGCCGTACAACTGGTGGTCTGGAGCGCGGCGGTAGCGGTCACCTACCTCGGTGCGCTCGTGGGGCACATGCGCGGATGGCGCGTCTCGCCGGAGCACTTCGTCGAACGATTCGGGCTGATCATCATCATCGCGCTCGGCGAGTCGATCGTGGCGATCGGGGTCGGCGCGAGAAGGCTCCCGCTCGACGGCGGCGTGATCGCGGCCGCGCTCCTCGGGATCACCGTGGCTGCCTGCATCTGGTGGTCGTACTTCGACTGGGTGGCGTACGTGGCCCAGTCCAGGCTGGCCGAGGCGAGGGGCGCGACGCGTGCGGCGCTCGCGCGGGACGCCTTCTCCTACCTGCACCTGCCGATGGTCGCGGGCATCGTCCTGTTCGCGTTCGGGTTGAAGACCACGCTGGCCGACACGACCGGCTCGCTCGCGACCGTCCCTGCGCTCGGCCTGGTCGGTGGGATCGCGCTGTACCTGCTGGCGCACGTGGCGTTGCGGTTGCGGCTCGGCTCCGGCCTCGGGCGGGGGCGACCGGTCGCGTCGGTCGTGTTGCTCGGACTGCTCCCCGCCGCCAGGGCGGTGCCCGGCCTCGCCGCGCTCGGCCTGGTCGCGGCCGTCTGCGTGTCCCTCATCGTCTACGAGTTCCTCCGGCATCGAGAGGAGCGCGCCTGGATCCGCAGCCGGCGCGGCGCGTTCACCGCGGAAGAGGCCTCTGGTATCGAAGCAAGCCACCGGGGAAACCGCCGTCCTCGAGAAGGGAGATGAGGTGGAGGTCCAGCCGAAGCAGCCAACGACCAAAGGGCCCGCCGACCTGTTCACCGGCGACGTCTGGTTCGACGTGATCGCGAAGGGAGAAGAGCCGTCCCGGATCCGTGTCAACACCGTGCGGTTCTCGCCCGGCGCCCGCACCGCCTGGCACGCGCACGCGGTCGGTCAGGCCCTGCACGTCACCGAGGGGCGCGGCCTGGTGCAGGCCCGCGGAGCCGAGATCGTCGAGATCCGGCCAGGGGACAGCATCTTCGCGCCTCCGGGGGAGTGGCACTGGCACGGAGCCGCACCGGACCACTTCATGACGCACCTCGCGATGTGGGAAGCGCCCGTCGAAGGCCCAGAGTCGGATTGGGGAGCACACGTCACGGACGCCGAGTACGTCGGCCAGGACCAGGAGTAGGCGAGAGCGCGCCTTGGGCGACGGAGTCCTCTCCGCCCGCCGGCGACGATGCGGTGATGGCTCGGGTGGCCCTGGGATAATCGGCCCGTCCGACCAAGACGATGCTGCTCACCCTGACGACCACGCACATTCCGGCGACCGATCTCGGGTATCTGCTGCACAAGAACCCGGGGGCGGTCCGCTCTGTCGACATGTGGTTCGGCCGGGCCCACGTCTTCTACCCGGAGGCGACGGAGGAGCGGTGCACGGCGGCGCTCCTGCTCGAGGTCGATCCGGTCGGATTGGTTCGGCGGAAGGGGCGCGGCGCTGATCCCGTCTCCCTCGAGCCCTATGTGAACGACCGACCGTACGTTGCCTCGTCGTTCATGAGCGTCGCCCTGGCGAAGGTGTTCGGAACGGCGATGACCGGGCGCAGCGCCGAGCGCCAGGAACTCGCCGACACGCGGGTCCCGCTCGAGGTCCGCATCCCCACGCTCCCATGCCGTGGAGGTGAGGAGCTGCTTCGCCGCCTCTTCGAACCGCTCGGGTACGCCGTCTCGACGAAGGCGATCCTCCTCGATGAACAGTTCCCGGAGTGGGGAGACAGCCCCTATCTGGAGACGCGCCTGGAGACGACGGCGCGGGTGGCCGACGTGCTCAGCCACCTGTACGTGCTCCTTCCCGTCCTCGACGACACGAAGCACTACTGGGTGAGCCGCGACGAGATCGAGAAGCTCCTCCAGCGAGGAGAGGGGTGGCTCCGATCGCACCCGGAGCACGAGCTGATCACTCGACGGTACCTCCGGTACCAGCCCCGTCTCGCCCGCGAGGCGCTCGCCCGGCTCCTGGAGGAGGACCAGGCCGACCCGGACTCAGCGGTACAGGTCCACGACCAAGAAGAGGAAGCCGTCGAGAAGCCGATCCGACTCGGCGAACAGCGGATGCAGGCGGTGCTCAGCGAGCTGAACGAGGCGGCGGCCAGCCGGGTGCTCGACCTGGGCTGCGGCGACGGCCGCCTCCTCCAGGCCATGCTGCGAGACGGATCCTTCGAACGGATCGTGGGCGTCGACGTCTCGTACGCGGCCCTCGAGCGCGCGGCCAGGCGGCTGCGCCTCCAGGAGATGTCGCCGAAGCAGCGAGAGCGGATCGAACTCGTCCAGAGCTCACTCACGTACAAGGACCGGCGGCTGCAGGGCTTCGACGGGGCGGCCGTGGTGGAGGTGATCGAGCACCTCGACCCGTCGCGACTCGATGCGTTCGAGCACGCCCTGTTCGGTGTGGCCCGCCCCGGCACCGTCGTCCTCACCACGCCGAACGCCGAGTACAACGTGCGGTTCGAGGGCCTGCCCGCAGGATCGCTCCGTCACCGCGACCACCGTTTCGAGTGGACCAGGGCCGAGTTCGAGGCCTGGGCGAACGGGGCAGCGGAGCGGCACGGGTACGCGGTGCGGTTCGGTCCCGTCGGGTCGAATGACCCGGAGGTGGGTCCACCCACGCAGATGGCGGTGTTCAGCCGGTGAAGATCACGATCCCCGTGCTCTCATTGGTCGTGCTCATCGGCCCCTCCGGGTCGGGGAAGTCCACCTTCGCGGCCCGCCACTTCAAAGCCACCGAGGTGCTGTCCTCCGACGCCTTCCGGGGCCTCGTGTCGGACGACGAGAACGACCAGGCGGCGACCAAGGACGCCTTCGAGGCCCTGCACTTCGTGGCCGGCAAGCGGCTCGCCGCCGGTCGGCTCTCGGTCATCGACGCGACGAACGTCCAGCGAGAAGCGCGCCGGCCCCTCGTGGAGCTGGCCCGGGCCCACCACGTCCTGCCGGTGGCGATCGTGTTCGACATGCCCGAACGGCTGTGCACGGAGCGGAACGCCGCCCGGCCCGACCGCAACTTCGGCCCGCACGTGGTCCGCCAGCAGCAGTCCCAGTTGAAGCGCTCCATTCGAGGCCTGGACCGCGAGGGGTTCCGTCGGGTGTTCGTGCTGCAGACGCCGGAGGAAGCGGAGTCCGCGGAGATCGAGCGGGAACCGAGCTGGACCGACCGCAGCTCGGAGCACGGCCCGTTCGACATCATCGGCGACGTCCACGGCTGCCACGAGGAGCTGGTCTCGCTGCTCGCGAAGCTCGGGTATGAGGTCGCCGACGACCGGTCGGGTGCCGCGCCTCCGGAGGGCAGGAAGGCGGTGTTCCTTGGAGACCTCGTCGACCGAGGACCGAACACCCCCGGCGTGCTTCGACTCGTCATGGGCATGGTCGCCTCAGGATCCGCGCTGTGCGTTCCCGGGAATCACGAGAACAAGTTGGTTCGCGCGCTCCGGGGCCGCGATGTGCAGGTCACGCACGGGCTCGCGGAGTCGCTCGCCCAGCTCGAGGAGGAGACGCCGGAGTTCCGGGAGCAGGTTCTCGGGTTCCTCGACGGCCTGGTCAGCCACTACGTGCTGGACGACCGTCGGCTGGTGGTGGCGCACGCCGGGATGCGCGAGGAGATGCAGGGGAGGGCGTCGGCGGCCGTCCGGGCGTTCGCCCTCTACGGGGAGACCACGGGTGAGACGGACGAGTTCGGGCTGCCCGTCCGCTACCCGTGGGCGACCGAATATCGAGGCGGGGCGATGGTCGTGTTCGGCCACACCCCGGTGCCCGAGCCCGGATGGGTCAACAGCACGATCAACGTCGACACCGGCTGCGTGTTCGGCGGGGCCCTGACCGCGCTGCGGTACCCGGAGATGGAGCTCGTGTCCGTGCCCGCCGCGCAGACGTACTACGAGCCCGTCCGTCCGTTTCGGCACGAGCCCGACAGGCAGGAGCCGCTGGGTGGCGACGACATGTTGGACATCGAGGACGTGCTCGGCAAGCGGATCGTCGAGACCAGGCTCCACAGGTCGGTGACGATCCGCGAGGAGAACGCCCGGGCCGCGCTCGAGGTGATGAGCCGCTTTGCCGCTGATCCGAGGTGGCTCATCTATCTGCCGCCCACGATGTCGCCCCCGGCCACGTCCGCGGAACCAGGACTGCTGGAGCATCCCACGGAGGCCTTCTCGCATTACCGGGGGGAAGGGGTCGGAAGGGTCGTCTGCCAGGAGAAGCACATGGGTTCCCGAGCAGTCGTCGTCGTGTGCCGGGACGAGGATGTGGCGCCCCGGCGCTTCCGGATCGACGGGCGCGGGATCTGCCACACCCGGACGGGCCGGCCGTTCTTCGAGGATGCCGCGTTGCAGGACGCGTTCCTCGGTCGGGTCCGAGCGGCGATCGACGCCAGCAGGATGTGGGATGAGCTGGGGACGGACTGGCTGGCGCTCGACTGCGAGCTCCTTCCGTGGTCGGCGAAGGCGCTCGAGCTGATCAAGGCGCAGTACGCCGCCGTGGGTGCTTCATCGAAGGTCGCGCTCGCCGCCTCCGTCGCCGCGCTCGAGGCCGGCCTCGGCAGGGGAGTGGAGGTCGACGCGTTGCTCGCGCGAAATCAAGAGCGTCTGCGGATGTCGGAGGCGTTCGTCGAGGCGTACCGCACGTACTGCTGGAAGGTCGAGACCGTGGACGATCTCTCGCTGGCGCCGTTCCAGATCCTCGCGGGGGAGGGCCGCTCCTACGTGGACCGGGATCACCTCTGGCACATGACGACCTTTGAGCGACTCGCCGAGGGAGGTGCCGGGCTGCTTCGACCGACCCGGCACGTCGTGGTGGACCTGAACGACCCGGAGAGCGAGGCGGCCGGTGTGCGGTGGTGGGAAGAGCTGACGGCCGAAGGTGGAGAGGGGATGGTGGTGAAGCCCTTCGACGGCATCGTCCTGGGCCGCCGGGGCCTGGTGCAGCCGGGAGTGAAGGTGCGCGGGCGTGAATACCTGCGGATCATCTACGGGCCGGAGTACACGGCCCAGGAGAACATCCAGCGACTGAGGGAGAGAAGCCTGTCCCACAAGCGATCCCTGGCCGTCAGGGAGTTCGCGTTGGGCGTGGAAGCGCTGGAACGGTTCGTGCGCGGCGAACCGCTCTTCCGGGTCCACGAATGCGTTTTCGGCATGCTCGCGTTGGAGAGCGAGCCCGTCGACCCCCGCCTGTAGCAAGACGCTCGCCTCCTTCGGGTCCGAGTACGAGTGACGTCGAGACCAACATCGGGGTTTGGAACGTTGGGTGAACGGTGAAGCTCCAAGTATGTCTCTAGGCGGAGACTTCCGCCCGACAGCCTCGAATCCCTTCAGCCGAACCCCACGGTCCAGCTTCGAGAGCTGCTCAGGTGCGCCCGCCGCAGGGACGTGTCGTCATCGCATCCCTGTGACGTCGAGGGTGAGAGGAGGATCCCATGCGAGTCTTCGTCGCTGGGGCGAGCGGGGCGATCGGCGCCCGGCTCGTCCCCCAGCTCGTCGATCAGGGCCACGAGGTGATCGGTACGTGCCACTCGCCCCACAAGACCGAACGCCTGCACGCCCTGGGGGCCGAGCCGCTGGTGCTCGACCTGCTCGACCCGGACGCCGTACGTGAGGCCGTCGTCGACGCCAAGCCGGAAGCCATCGTCCACCAGGCCACCGCGCTCACCGGCTTGAGCGACTTCAAGCACTTCGACCGGAGCTTCGCCCAGACCAACCGGCTCCGGACGGACGGGACCGATGCGCTGCTGGCCGCGGCGCGCGAGGCCGGGGTGCGCCGATTCGTGGCCCAGAGCTACGCCAGCGCGCGGAACGCACTGGTGGGCGGGATGGTCAAGACGGAGGACGATCCCCTCGACCCGACCCCGGTCCCGGCGATGCGGGAGACCGAAGCGGCCATGGCCTACCTCGACGAGGTGGTCACCGGTGCGGGCGGGATCGCCCTGCGGTACGGCGGGTTCTACGGGGACCCCGACGACGGGATGCTCGAGGCAGTGCGCAAGCGGCAGTTCCCGATCATCGGCGACGGCGGAGGCGTGTGGTCGTTCATCCACCTGGACGACGCCGCCTCGGCGACCGTGCTCGCGCTGGAGCACGACGGGGCCGGCGTCTACAACATCGTGGACGACGAGCCCGCCCCGGTGCGCGAGTGGCTGCCGGTGCTCGCGGACGTGCTCGGTGCCGGGCCGCCCCGCCACGTTCCCCGCTGGCTCGCGCGGCTGCTCGCGGGCGAGGCCCTGGTCATGATGCAGACGGAGTCCCGCGGCGCCTCCAACGCCAAGGCCAAGCGGGAGCTCGGGTGGACACTGCGCTACCCGAGCTGGCGGCAGGGCTTCGCCGCGGCGTACGGGTAACCGCCCGCGGATGCGGATGCCACCGTCTTGAGGTCTCCACTCGCCCTGCTCGCCGTGCTTGCGACCGATCTCTGGGTCTATGCGGAGGCGAGGGCGCATGACGAACGGGGGACCCCCGTGGTGTTCTCGGTCGGCGCTCTTCGGGTGGATACACCCGTCTCGTGGTTCCTGGGCTGCCTGATCCTGTGGATCGTGTTCTTCCCCCTTTACGTCACCGGCCGGGGCCGCATCGGTTCGTGACCGACGTGAGCATGAGGGGGGCCCGACGCGTTGGCCGAGCCCCCCCGGCGTGGATCAGTGGGAGGGCGCGCCTCCGGGTCCGGGTCCGCCGAACCCTGCTTCCGTGCCCGTCACGTTGAAGGACTTGTCGAACTTCACCGTGACGAACGTCCCGTCGGCCTTCTGCATGTGCGCTTCGTAAGCCGCGCCGTCCGAGTCGGTCTCGACGCGGATGACCGTGGCGCCGGGCACCTCCTTCTTGGCCGCGGCCGTCACCTTGGCGGCGGCGTCGCCGGTGAGGAGCGTCTCACCGGGTCCGTGCGTCATCGTCGCGGGGTTGCCTGCAGGCCTCCCCTGGCGGGTCGCGGCCGCCTGGTTCCCGGACGTCGCGCCCTGCGCCCCGGCGATCTGGGACCCGGCGAGGATCCCGCCGGCCACCAGTCCCGCGGCGACGAGGCTCGCCGCCCCCAGCCATCTGCGGCGCGGCTTCCTCTCCGTCGCGGCGGACATCTGCTCGTCCATCTGTTGACCTCCTTCTCGCGGCGCGCCGAGCGCCGCCTCGACCCACATGCTCGGGGTCGAGCGGTAGAGCCCGATGGGATGGCTCTGTGAGGACGGTCAGAGCCCGTGGTGCTCAGGTGGAGAAGGGTTTGCGCCTCGAAGGGGTCGCGCCCCGCGGGCCGCTGGTGACACCGCTTCCGGCTCATCCGTAGACTGGGGTGCTCGTGAGGCCCGGAACTCCCGGCCTCGACCTCGGGCGGGGTGGCCGAGTGGTTAGGCAGGGGTCTGCAAAACCCCGCACAGCGGTTCAATTCCGCTCCCCGCCTCGAACGACCCGGGCCGAGCGCCGTCTCGGTCCGCTCCTCTCTACAATGGCTGGACTTCGGGCGGTTAGCTCAGGGGGAGAGCGCTTCCCTGACACGGAAGAGGTCGGAGGTTCAAATCCTCCACCGCCCACCGGGCACTCCACCGCCCACCGGGGTGGTGCCTCGGGTCCCCGTCTGGGTCCACGGCCCTGACCCACTCATGGAGACCCCGCCGTGAGGAGCGATCCTTACCGTTCCCTAACCGAGCGCAAGCTTGGTTCCAACCGGCACTCTCGATAATCAGGCCCTGGAGACCATGAGATGAGCCGTTCGCGAAAGAGCCGCTCGACGAAGGGCCGCGCACGGACGGGGCCGCGCACGCCCACACGGCCTCGTTCTGCCCCCCGGCCCACGCCTCGCGCCTCGCCGGCGGGGGTGGGGCCCGAGGAGTTCCTGGGCGGCGGGCCCAAGCGCGTGGACCGGGCCCGGCGACGGGCCCGCGTGGCCAAGGGGCTGTTCGGGACCGGCGGGGCGATTGTCTTCGGCGCCGCCATGATCTTCGCGCGGCACTCCTTCGCAGGCCACGCGAAGAGCCCGGCCCATCCGCTGGTAGCACCGCCGCGGTTCGTTCGCATCGTCCGCAAGAACCTCCTCCAGGCCGGCATCGTCGCCCCGGCCCAGGCGCCGCCCGGAGCCTCGACGAGCGTGTCGTGAACGACGATCGCTTCGAGGCGATGGGCTGCCAGATCGTCCTGGGCGGTGGAACGCCCGACGATCGCCGGGCCGTCGTCGAGCTGTTCCGGGAGCGCGAGCGCGTCTTCAGCCGCTTCCTTCCCGACAGCGAGCTGAATCGGGTCAACGGCGCCTCCGGCAGCTTCGTCCCCGCATCCTCCCTCTTCCTGCACACGGTCCGAATCGCGCTCGATGCCGCCGAGGAGACCGCCGGGCTCGTCGATCCGACCCTCGGCGCGGCGATCGAGGCCGCCGGGTACACCCGCGACCTCTCGCTGCTCGGGCCCGATCCAGAGCCCCCCGGACCGGCGAGGCCCGGCGCCTGGCGCTCTGTGCTCGTGCTCGACACCCGTGTCGGGTTCCCCGCCGGCGTTCGACTCGACCTGAACGGCGTGGTCAAGGCGCTCGCGGTGGACGACGCCCTCGCTCTTCTGTCCGGAGACGGCTTCGTCTCGGCGGGTGGCGACCTCGCCGCTCGCGGGGAGCTGACCGTCGCGCTGCCCGACGGCGAGGTGGTGCTGCTGCGGCGGGGCGCGCTGGCCACGAGCGGGAGCGTCAAGCGGCGATGGCTTCGGGCCGGCCGGGTCCAGCACCACCTGATCGATCCGCGGAGTGGCCGGCCCGCCGAGTCGCCGTGGGCCCAGGTCACCGCGTGCGGGGCGAACTGCCTCGCGGCCGACATCGCGGCGAAGGCCGGTTTCCTGCTGGGATGGGCGGGACCGGCATGGCTCGACGAGCGAGGGATCCCCGGTCGTTTCCTGACTCCCGAGGGTGAACCCACGCTCAACGAGGCCTGGCGGGCCAGCATGGAGGGGGTGCTGGCGTGCATCTGACCTCGAGTCCCATCGACTGGTATGCGGCCCGCGCCGGCGGCGTGGTCGCCTACGTGTTGCTCTCGGCCGTGGTGACGGTAGGGCTCACCATGACGGGCAAGAAGTCGCTGAAGCGGTGGCCGAAGTTCGCCCTGGAGGACGTGCACCGCTTCGGCGGGATCCTGGTCGGGACGTTCGTGGTCATCCACATCGTCGCGGTCGCCATCGACGCGTACCTGCCGTTCTCGCTGGCCTCCCTGGCCGTCCCCCTGCTGGCTCATTACCGGCCGGTGTGGATCGGGCTGGGGATCGTCGCGGCCGAGCTGCTGCTCGCGCTCGCCGTGACGAACCACTACCGCCGCCGCAAGATCAGCTACCAATTCTGGCGGCGGGCCCACTACGCCAACTTCGCAGTCTGGGCCTTCGCGACCCTGCACGGCCTCGGCAGCGGGACGGATCGGAGCACGCCCTGGCTGCTGGCGACCTACGCCACGGCCGTCTCCACCGTGTGCGGTCTGACGCTGTGGCGCGTGCTGCGCGCGCGGAGCGCGTCGACCTGGTTGGTCCGCTCGGCGCCGTTCGTTGCGGCGGCCACCGCCGTCGCCGTCATCGGGACCCTGGCCATGGGGCCGCTGCGGTTCCAGCCGAAGCCCTGGAACGCCGCGAGGTTCCGCGACGTCCTGACCGGGAAGATCCTGACCGACAACGGCGTCACCCGCGGCATCGTCTCGATGGCTGGAAACGGCTCGGGATCGCAGAGGGTGATCGTCCGCGCCGACCTGCTGATCGCTCCGCAGCGGCTCGTCTCCACGGACTTCCAGATGGAGTACCTGCCGAGCGGCCTCCTCTGCAGCGGGAACGTGACCAAGGTGCACAGCTACGGGTTCGAGGCGACCTGCCACCTGCCGAACGGCCGTCAGCGCTTCGTGCAGGCGTCGTGGAAGTCGAGCAACACCACATCGGTGCGCGGGGGCGTGATCACGGCGCACGCCTGAGGTCGGCTCATCGGATCAGGCGTTCAGCCGGCCAACGGCTGCCAGGCCGGGAAGCCGTCCACGAAGTCGTCGTGGGTGATGCGGCGCAGGTCGGTCCCGTCGGCTTTCATCGTGTAGATCTCGAACGACGGCTTGTCCCGGTTGCTCATGAACGCGATCCGGTCGCCCGCGGGCGACCAGGCCGGTCCCTCGTCGTCGACGGCGTTGTCCGTGAGTTCCGTCAGGCCGGTCCCATCGGCGTTGATCACGAAGACCTCGTTGTCACCGTCCCGGTCGCTGACGAAGGCGATCCGCTTGCCGTCGGGGTCCCAGCTCGGTTGCGAGTCGAGCCCTGGGCTGAACGTGAGCCGCCGCAGGCCCGTGCCGTTCGGGCGCATGACGTACAGGTCGCCGTTTCCCGTTCGCGTGCTGACGAACACGATCCTGCCCTTGGGGAACCGGCCGATGCCGATGCTCCAGTCCGGCTGGAAGTCGGGCTTGGGGGAGAAGGTGACCCGGGTCAGGTTGGCGCCGTCGGAGGCCCGGACGGTGTACAGGTCGCCGTGCCCGGTCCGGGAGCTGGAGAACAGGATCAGGTTGTCGCTCAGTGGGACCTCGGCGAACGGTGAGAACACCGGGTCCACCTCGCTGACGTGCGGTGTGTCGGTCAGCCGGGTCAGCTCGTGGCCGAACAGCTCGATGCGGCAGAGGTCGCCGAAGCGCCCACCCACGGGGTTCCGAGTGAACACGACGGAGTCGCCGCCGCGGTCCCAGGACGGCGAGTGGTCCTCCGCCATCCCCTTGGTCAGGCGCTGCTTGCCGAAGCCGCCCGGCTTCATGGTCCAGAGGTCGAACTCGTCGGTGCGCCCGGTCTCGAACGCGATGCGGCCGTCTCCGCCGTTGAAGCTGGCGGACACCGGCAGTGTGTTCGCCCCCTGGATCAAAGCCGCGCCGGCAACGAGCAGGGCGAGGGTACGGATGGGGCGCATCGGTTCTCCTCCCGTGCTTGCACCTCGACCGTGACAGCCGGCGCCTGCCGGGTCAAGGATCGTCCGGCCTAGCCTTTGGAGGTCTGGAGGATCAGGGTCTGGTCTTGCCCGGCGTTCGCCGGGGCCTGTCCACCCAGCGCCCACACGGTGCCGCCGGAGACGGCGGCCACGCCGAACAGCTCGTTCCGGACCGGGGACGGGTTCGGACTGGTGACGGCCTTCCACCTCGAGCCGTTCCACTGGAAGGTCAGCGTCTTGTAGGAAGAGGAGAACCCGACCGCCCACACGTCCGTGCTGGAGATGGCGGACACGGCGACCAGGTCGTCGTTGGCCGTCCCCGCGTCCGGGTTCGGACTGGCCACGATGGACCAGGCGGAGCCGTTCCAGTGCTCGGCGAGGGTCCGGGTCCCCTCGGCCTGCGAACCGACGGCCCACACGTCGCTCGCGGCCACCGCCGTCACGGCAAACAGGATGTTGTCGCCGGTCCCGGCGCTCGGCGTGGGCACGACGGACCACGCCGTGCCGTCCCAGTGCTCCACCAGCACCTGGTCCTCCTGGCCCGAGGCTCCCACCGCCCACACGTCGGTGGGGGAGACGGCTGCCACCCCGACCAGCCGGTTCTCGTACGGGCTGGGGTTGGGGCTGGAGACGATCTGCCACCGCCTGCCGTTCCACCGCTCCACCAGGGTCTTGGTGTTGAAGTTGGCGTCCTGGGAGAACCCCACCGCCCACACGTTCGTCGAGGACGCCGCGGAGACCGCGACCAGGCTGGACGAGGCCGAGCCGCTCGGCGCGGGGCTGGGGATGACGCTCCAGCTGGTGCCGTTCCAGTGCTCGATGAGGGGAACGGAGGTCCGGCCGACCGTCCACACGTCGTTCGAGGCGACCTCGTCGACCCCGAACAGGAAGCTCCCCGTGGAGCCGACGTTGGGGCTGGGGACGACGGTCCAGGCGGTCCCGTTCCAGTGCTGGGTGAGGGTCTGGTACACGTTGTTGGACCGGAAGAATCCCGCGGCCCACGCGTCCGTGGACGACAGGGCCGTCGCCGATTCCAGCTCGTTGATGTCGCTGCCCACGTTGGGGCTGGACATGACGGTCCAGATGCTGGTGGCTCCCATCGCCGCACCCGCGCCGACGAGCAGGACGACCACCGCGACACACAGCGCACTGGCGATCCGCGAACCCCGCTTCATGACCGGCCTCCCTGAGGTCTGGGGCGACGCTGGGACTACGCGCGAGGGCGCCCTTGGGCTTCCCCCCGGCGGGAAGCGGGCAAACCTCAGGGAAGGATCCGCGACCCCGGTCAGCCGGCGGCGGCGGGGCGGGTGACGTCCGCGACGCCCGCCCCCAGATGCGCCAGCAGGTCAGCCGGCGACAAATGGAGGTTGATCCCCCGTCCGCCACCCCCGATGGCCACTGTTTCGAGGCCCGCCACCGCCGCGTCGGCCAGGACGGGCCAGGCTCGGATGGAACCGAACGGGGTGATGGCGCCCCGCTCGTAGCCTGTGGCCGCGCGGGCCTCGTCCTGGTCCGGAAGCGACAGCCGGTTCACCCCCAGGTGTGCCCGGAGCTTCGGCCAGTCGATCTGGCGCCCCCCCGGGACCAGCACGAAAACGTAGTCGTCCGCTCCCCGCCGGACCACGATAGTCCGCAGCAGCTGGCCGATCTCGATGCCCTGGAGAGCCGCGCTCTCCTCCACGCTGTTGGGGCGCGCCGTCCGCACGACCCGGTACCGCAGACTCGACCCGTCGATCGCGCGAAGCGCGGGGGTGTCGATCTTCCCTCGGTCGGGCGGGCCGTCGCCCCGGTCGGGCGGGCCTTTGCGGATCTCCACGTTGGACCGGCGGTCCAGCAGGACCAGCTCGAACAGCCGGCGGATGGGCTGCTGGGGGGAAACCAGGATCAACCGTCCCCTTCCCTCCAGGTTCCGCGCGGCGCGGATGAGGTGCTCCAGCCCCGTGCTGTCCAGGAAGGCCACGCTGGCCAGATCGAGGGTGACATCGCCGCCGCGGCCGGTCTCGGTGGCCAGGGCTCTGCCCAGGTGGGCGGCGTTCGACGCGTCCACCTCTCCCGACAGGCGCAGTCCCCTCGGTTCCCTGGTCCGCGAGACCCGCAGCTCCACCCCGCCCCCTCCGCGCGGACCTTACGGACGGCCCCGGTCCCTTGACAAGGGGTTCTTCCCATTCGTCCGGATGTTCCTGCGGGGCAGGGGAGCCCAGGCCGGACCGAAAGGGTCTTACCAACCCCCGATCCGGGACGTATACTCCGGGGCACAAAGGAGTCCGGGCCGCAAGGCTCGGGCAAGGACGGCGGCGCGACGCGGGCACGCGCCGCCGTCTGTTTTGTGGGGAGCAACGCCGCGTCCGGCCGCCAGGACGGACCGGGCCGCGGCTCCCTTTGGTATAAGTGATGGTCCCGGGCGCGTGGCTCAGCGGGAGAGCGCTCGCCTCACACGCGAGAGGTCGCTGGTTCAATCCCAGCCGCGCCCACCGGAACCATGAGCGCCCGCCCTTCCCCCCGCAGTCGCCGCATGCCGTGGCTGGGTGCGGCGGCCACCGGGCTGGTGGGGCTCCTGTCGATGACAGCCTGCGCGGGGGCCGCTCCCGCCGCACCGGAGCTCCCTCCGAGTGGAATCGCCTTCTCGGCCTCGCCGGTGCCGGCCTCTCCTCCTGTGCCGGTGACGTCCCCGACCCCATCCCACCACCGGTCCGCCCGACCGAAGCCACCGACGCCCACGCCCTCCGGCACCCGGCCCACGCCTGGGGTCGCCTGCCCCGGGAACGCACTGCGGGGCGTGTACCACCCGTACCGCCTGACCGTGCTGGGGACGTGCCTTTGGTTCCGGGGAACCGTGACCTCCATCCGGGACGAGGAGGACGGTGACGTGCACGTCGACGTGGCGCCGGCCCTCGGGTTCGGCCGGTTCCTGGACCAGGACAACGAGCTTTACCAGCACGGGTCGCTGGTGACGGAGATCATGCCGGGGCAGGCGCTGCCGGTGCCGTCGGTGGGAGAGCGGGTGGCCGTGTTCGGGACCTGGGTCCACGACTCCGACCACGGCTGGAACGAGATCCACCCCATCTGGGCCATCCACTACTTCGCCACCGGAGTGCTGGTCCGGCGCCTCCCGCCGAAGATGCCGCGGTACGAGCCGGGCGAGGGCGGGTCCGGCGGCTCGGGCGGAGGTGGCAACTGCGACCCCTCGTATCCGACCGTGTGCATCCCACCGCCGCCGCCCGACCTTGACTGCGCGGACGTCCCCTACCGGAACTTCACGGTGCTCCCACCGGACCCGCACGGCTTCGACGGCGACGGCGACGGGGTCGGCTGCGAGAGCTGACGCCGGCCGGGCAAGACCCCGGCCCGGCCGGGCAAGGCAGCCCGATATCATGGCAACCCAATGCCCACCCTTCGCTTTCCGGACGGTCGCACCGTCGAGCTCCCCGAGGGGGAGCCGGTGGGATCCGTCCTCCCGCCGGAGGCGGTCGCCGCTCGCGTCAACGGGACGCTGGTGGATATGTCCCACGTACCGGATGGCGACGCGGAGGTCGTCCCGGTGCTGGCGGGCGACCCCGAGGCCCTGCATGTGCTCCGTCATTCCACGGCCCACGTGATGGCCCAGGCGGTGTGCGACCTGTTCCCCGGCGCCAAGTACGCAATCGGCCCGCCGGTGGAGGACGGCTTCTACTACGACTTCGACCTGCCGGTGAACCTCACCCCGGAGGACCTCCCGCGGATCGAGGACCGCATGCGGGAGATCGTGGCCAAGGACCAGCCGTTCGTCCGCGAGGAGGTCTCGCGCGAGGAGGCGTTGCAGCGCTTCGAGGACCAGCCGTTCAAGCGGGAGATCATCGAGTCCGTGGACGCCGAGGAGGGAGCGCTCGGCGATCGGATGTCCATCTACCGGAACAACTCCTGGGCGGACCTGTGCCTGGGGCCGCACGTCGCCTCCACCAGCCGCATCGCCGCGTTCAAGCTGCTGTCCGTGGCCGGCGCGTACTGGCGGGGCGACGAGCACCGGCCCCAGCTCCAGCGGATCTACGGCACGGCGTGGCCCTCGCAGGAGGAGCTGGACGCGTATCTCCACCGCCTGGAGGAAGCGGAGCGCCGCGACCACCGCAAGCTGGGCCAGCAGCTGGACCTGTTCTCCTCGCCCGAGGAGCTCGGTCCGGGACTGTGGGTGTGGCACCCGCGGGGCGGCCTCTTCCGCAAGCAGCTCGAGGACTACGTCCGGGAGCTGCACCTGGCCCGGGGGTACGAGCTCGTCCTGACCCCCCACATCGCGCGATCGGTCCTCTGGGAGACCTCCGGGCACCTGGCCAAGTACGCCGAGAACATGTACCCGCCCATGCGGGACGAGCACTCCGACTACTACGTCAAGCCCATGAACTGCCCGTTCCACGTGCTCGTCTACAAGTCCCGGACCCGCTCCTACCGCGAGCTTCCGCTTCGCTTCGCCGAGCTCGGCACCATCTACCGTCACGAGCGGCTGGGAACCCTGCACGGGCTCCTGCGCATCCGGGGGGGCACCCAGGACGACTCCCACATCATCTGCACGCCCGACCAACTGGTCGACGAGATCCTCCGGGTGTTCGATCTCACCTTCGAGATTCACCAGACGTTCGGGTTCACTGACCCGGTGGTGAATCTATCGACGTTGCCGGGACAGACCATCCTGGAGCCCGAGATGGCTAAGCAGGCCACCCAGGCGCTCACGTTGGCGCTGGATCAGAGCGGGCTGGAATGGACGGAGGCCGCAGGGGAGGGAACGTTCTACGGGCCCAAGGTGGACTTCCATTTCCGCGATGCCATCGGTCGGCTGTGGCAGCTCACCACTGTCCAGTGCGACTTCGCCCTTCCGGAGCGGTTCGGCATGGAGTACACGGGCGAGGACAACCAGCGCCACCGGCCCGTGATGATCCACCGGGCCATCCTCGGGACCCTGGAGCGCTTCGCCGGCGTGCTGATTGAGCACTACGCCGGGGCGTTCCCGCTGTGGCTGGCCCCGGAGCAGGTCCGCCTGGTCCCGGTGGCCGAACGCCACAACGAGCACGCGGAGTCCGTCGCCGCCAGGCTCCGGGAGGCCGGGCTGCGCGTGTCGGTGGACGACAGCCGGGAGACCGTCCCCAAGAAGATCCGCGCGGCGCAGCTGATGCGGGTCCCGTACACCCTGGTGGTGGGGGAAAAGGAGATCGAAGCCGGAACGGTGGCCGTTCGCGATCGGGACGGGAACGAGACGCGCGGCGTGGCGCTGGACACCTTCGTCGAGGCCGCCGCGGAGGAAGCCCGCACCCGCGCGCTCAACTCCACTCGGTTCTGACGCGGCGTGGAGCGGCTGTGGAGCCCCTGGCGGATGGCGTACATCCAGGCCGCCCACGAGGAGCCCGAGGGCTGCCTGTTTTGCGAGCTGCTGGCGAAAAGCGACGACAAGGCGGCGTTCATCCTGGCCCGTGACGGGACCGCCTTCGCGCTGCTGAACGCCTACCCGTACAACCCCGGCCACCTGATGGTGGCGCCGACCCGGCACGTCGGGGAGATCGGCGACCTCGACGCCGACGAGCTCCTGGACACCGGCAGGCTGCTGCAGCGGGCGGTGGCCGCGTTGCGCGAGGAGATGGACCCGCACGGCTTCAATCTGGGCGCCAACCTGGGCCGCGTGGCCGGCGCGGGCATCCCGGGCCACCTGCACTGGCACGTGGTCCCGCGCTGGAACGGCGACACCAACTTCATGCCGGTGGTAGGCCAGACCCGCGTCCTCCCCGAGTCCCTGGAGGACACCTACCGCAAGCTGAAGCCCCGGTTCGGCACCCCGTGACCACGCGGTTCCGGATGGTCCTGCGGCTGTCCGATGCCCCGAGGATGGCGGACGCGCAGCCACCCTGGGTCGTGCGCCCGGTGCGGGACGACGATCAGGAGGCGCTCGCCGTCCTGATGCTGGAGGCCTACCGGGGAACCGTCGACGACGAGGGCGAGACCCTGGACGGCGCCCGCGAGGAGGTCCGGAGAACGTTCGACGGCGACTACGGGGCCTTCCTGCCGCAGTTCTCGGTCGTGGCGGAGCGAACGGATCGGCTGGCGGGCGCGTCGCTCATCACGCTGTGGGAGGGAGCGCCCTTCGTCGCGTTCACCATGACCCATCCCGACGAGAAGAACCGGGGTCTGGGGACGGCGCTTGTGGCGGGGTCGATCGAGCTCGTGCGGGAGGCCGGCCATGACCAACTCCGCCTGGTGGTGACGGAGGGAAACGACCCGGCGCTCCACGTCTACGAGAAGCTCGGCTTTCGCCGAACCTCCTGACGACGCCGCGCAGCGGTTTCGCGCGGGGGGTCCGCCAGCTCAGGCCAGACAGGCTCCCTTCTCGGTCTGGTACAGCACGACGACGTCGGCCTTCAGGAGCTTGGACGTCCCCGCCGGCGTCGTTCGCCGCCACTGCACCAGGAACTGGTGCCCGCGCACGGCCGAGGAGATCCCGGGATCTGTCCAGGTGTAGGAGAACGAGCTCAGCGCGCCGGCCGAGAACGGAGCGACCCCCGGCGGGACCACCTTGTTGCCCGCCACCGAGACGTCCCGCAGCCGGAACGCCACGGGCTGCCCCGACACGACGGCGCTGACGGTGATGGACATGGGGAAGACCGAGGAGACCTCCGGCTTCAGCTCCGGGATCGTGGCGAACGACGAGGACGAGGTGGTCAGCGTGGTCGTTCGCCACTTCACCGTCTGGCAGTTGATGGCCGTGTTGTCGGGGGAAGCGGCGCCGGCCGCCCACACCGCCAGCGGGATGGCCGCCACCACCGCAACCACGGCCGTGAAGAGAACCCACCTTCGCATCCAGACCACCTCCTGGACTCGGGCGGGCAATCGGGACTACTTGTGCGCCTCTGCCTTCGCCTTCTGGTGCTCGTCGATGACCTTCTGGCCCAGGTGCGACGGGACTTCCTCGTAGTGGGAGAACTTCATGGTGAACGCGCCACGGCCGCCGGTCATGGACCGCAGGTCGATGGCGTAGCGGGCCACCTCGGCCTGGGGGACAAGCGCCCGGACCCGCTGCTTGCCCGCGCCGATCTGTTCCATCCCCAGGATCTTGCCCCGCTTGGAGTTCAGGTCGCCCATGATGTCCCCCGTGTGGTCATCGGGGACCACGATGTCCAGCTCCACGATGGGCTCCAGCAGGGCCACTCCCGCCTGCTGGGCGGCCTCCTTCAGGGCCAGGGACCCGGCGATCTGGAACGCGATGTCGGAGGAGTCCACCGAGTGGAACTTCCCGTCGTACAGGGTCACCCGGACGTCCACCATCGGGTAGCCCGCCGCCACGCCCTCGGTCATCGCCTTCAGCACGCCCTTCTCCACCGAGGGGATGAACTGGTTGGGAATGACCCCGCCCACGATCTTGTCGATGAACTCGAAGCCGCCGCCGTGGGGGAGCGGCTCCACCTCGATCCAGCACACGCCGTACTGGCCGTGGCCGCCGGACTGCTTCACGTGGCGGCCCTGGGCCCGGGCGGTGCCCTTGATGGTTTCCTTGTAGGGGATCCGGGCGGGCCGGTGCGACACCTCCACGCCGTACTTGCGCTTCATCCGTTCCAGCACGACGTCGAGATGCGCCTCGCCCATGCCGTACATGACCGTCTCGTGGGTCTCCTCGGAGCGATCCACGCGGAGGGTCGGGTCCTCCTCGGTGACCCGGGCGATGGCCGTGGAAAGCTTGTCCTCGTCGCCTTTCGTCTTCGGCTCGACCGCGATGGCCAGCAGGGGCTCGGGCATGGTGACGGGGGGCAGCGTGACGGGGTCGTCCTTGGTGGAGAAGGTGTCGCCGGTGGTGGTGTGGGAGAGCTTGGCCACGGCGCCGATGTCGCCGGCCGGCACCTCCGACAGCGTCTCGTGCTCCTTCCCCTTCAGGGCGAACAGCTGCCCCACGCGCTCGTCGGTTCGCTTGGTGGCGTTGAACACGGGCGCGTCGGGACGGACCCGGCCCGAGAACACCCGGAACATGCTGATGTGGCCAACGTAGGGGTCGGACACCGTCTTGAACACCAGCGCGGTCAGCGGCCCGGAGGGGTCGCAGGCGCGCTCCTTCTCCGCGCCATCCTTCCCGGTCACTCTCACCGGCGGGCGCGCCGATGGGGCGGGGAACACGTCGGCGATGAACCGGGTCACCCGATCCACGCCGGCGGGCTTCGCGACGGCCGAGAGCAGGACCGGGGCGATCTTGGCCTCGTGGAACCCGGCCCGGACGCCCTGGACGATCTCGTCCTCAGACAGCTCGCCGGATTCGAGGTACTTCTCCAGCAGCGCGTCGTCGGCCTCGGCCACGGCCTCGGTCAGCTTCTCCCGGAAAGGGTCCGCCTTGGCCACGATGTCGTCCGGCCAGGCCCCCTCCTGCCCCTGCGGCGAGGAGCCGTACGTGTAGGCCCGTCGGGACAGGAGGTCGGCCACCCCTTCGAACGTGTGCTCCTCGCCCAGCGGGAACTGCAGCGGCGCGACTTGCGTCCCGAACGACTTGACCAGGGCGTCCAGGGTCCGCTCGAAGGAGGCCCGCTCGCGGTCCAGCTTGTTGATGAGGATGGCCCGGGGGAGCCCTGCCTCCGCGGCCAGCTCCCACCCGATCTCGGTCTGGACCTCCACGCCCTCGACGGCGGAGACCACCAGGAGCACGGCGTCGACGGCCCGGACGGCGGAGTACACGTCGCCCACGAAGTCCGCGTACCCGGGGGCGTCCAGCAGGTTGATCTTGACCTCCCCGACCTCCAGCGGGGCCATGGACAGCGAGACGCTGATGCCCTTGCGGACCTCTTCGGGGTCGTGGTCGGAGACGGTGTTGCCGTCCTCGACCTTCCCCATCCGGGTGGCCGCGCCGGCGGCGAACAGCATCGCTTCCATCAGGGTGGTCTTGCCGGCTCCGCCGTGGCCGAGGAGCAGGACGTTTCGGATGTTGGCGGCGTCGTAGGTCTTCATGGGTCCTTCCCGCCTCGTCGGAAATCGGTCCGCGATTCTAGCGCTCGAAGCGACCCTGGCTCGGGCCGGGCTCGGGGCCCGGAGGGCAGGAGGGCCGGTGGTAGGCTCGCCCGGCATGGGGGAACGCGCGGTGAGCCCGTTGTCCGGGGAGGCCGAGCAGGCCGCGGCCCTGGCCCTGGCCGGGGCGGCCGCGCTGGTCGGCGTGAGCTGCTGGCTGGTGTTCGCCGGGCACGGACGGTGGGCCGGTCCCGCCGCCCTGGGTGCGGGGGCCCTGCTCCTGGCCGGAGCGTCGGTGGCCCGCCGGGCCGGGTCCCACCTCCTGGTGTTCCTCGATTCGGCGGCCGACCGGGCCTTCGACGGCTGCCTGCTGTCCACCATCGCCTTGGTGGCGCGGGAGGCCGATCCGCCCGCCGCCGCCGCGGCCGCCGCGGCGCTGGTGGCGAGCTTCCTGGGGGCGTACGTCCTGGCCCGGGGGCGCTCGCTCGGCTACGGCGTGGAGGACAGCATGGTCACCCGGGCCGTCCGGTACGCCCTGGTCGGAATCGGGCTGGCGGGGGACTGGCTGGGCCCGACCATGATCGCCCTGCTGGTGGTGGCCACGCTGGCCGCCGCGGTCCGGGCCAGCCAGGTGGCGAAGCAGGAGCGGGAGTAGCGGATGGACGCCCCCGAGGCCGCCCCGGGTCCCGCCACGTCCGAGACCCCATCGGAGGCTCCCGAGCGTCTGAGCATTCGGGAACGCCTTGCCGCCTGGCAGTACGCCACCATGGAGCGCGCCGGCATGCAGTGGCCGGAGCCCGTCGCGCGGGCGGCCTTCAGCGGCTACGCGCGGGCCATGTACCACGCGCTTCCCGGCCTCCGCCGGACCGTCGCGTCCAACCTGGCCCGAGTGGTCGGACGCCCGCCCGACTCGCGGGAGGTGCTGGCGGCCACGCACGAGGCGTTCATGCTGTACGGGCGGTACTGGTACGAGAGCTTCCACGCCCGGGTCATGCCTCCCGAGGAGGTGAACCGGCGGTTCGTGGCCAACGGGCTGGAGAACATCGACCGTGCCCTGGAGGCCGGCCGGGGAGCGATCCTGGGCCTGCCCCACATGGGGAACTGGGACGTGGCGGGCCACTTCCTGTGCATCAACGGGTACCCGCTGGCCGCGGTGGCCGAGGAACTCCGGCCGAGGTCGGTGTTCGAGCTGTTCCTGCGCCACCGGGAGGCCCTCGGCCTGCGCATCGTGCCGCTGACGGCGGACCGGCAGGCGGGCTACCAGGTGGGCGAGCTGCTCCTCCAGAACTGGGTGGTGGCGCTGGTGGCGGACCGGGACCTCTCCGGCCGGGGCGTGGACGTCGAGATGTTCGGAGCCACCCGGAAGCTCCCCGCGGGCCCCGCGCTGCTGTCCATCAAGACCGGGTCGCCCCTGCTGTCCTGCCCCTGCTACACGACGGAGGACGGTTGGGTGTGCTGGATCGGCGAGCCCCTGCAGGTGGAGATGACGGGCGATACCCGCACCGACGTGACTGCGCTGACCCGTCTGCTGGCCACGACCTTCGAGCGGGGCATCGAGGCCAAGCCGGTCGACTGGCACATGTTCCAGCCGGCCTGGCCGGACGCGCCGGCGCCGTCGTGACCTGGCAGCGGTGAGGGTCCTCCAGGCCTGCCCCTACGACTGGAACGCGCCCGGCGGCGTCCAGGTCCACGTCCGGGCCCTCGCCGAGCGGCTCCTGGCGCGCGGCCACGAGGTGGTGGTGGTGACGCCGGCGGCGGGGCCGGTGACCGAGCCCCACGTGCGCGCTGTGGGCCGGCCGTTGCGAGTGCCCTATCAGGGAACCGTGGCGCCGGTGTGCATCTCGGCCTCGTCGTTCCGTCGGATCGGCGCCACGCTGCGGTCGTTTCGCCCCGACCTCGTCCACGCCCACGAGCCGATCGCGCCCTCCTCCGGGATGTTCGCGGTGCTCCGGGCCCGGGTGCCGTCGGTGGCCACGTTCCATTCGCACGCGGAGCGCTCCGTGCTGTACGACGCGGCCGGGCCGTTGCTGCGGCTGGTGGCGCACCGGATCGACGTGCGGGTGGCGGTATCGGAGGCGGCGGCCCGGTTCGCCCGGCGCCGGCTGGGCGGCGAGTTCCGGATCGTCCCGAACGGGGTGGACGTGGAGGCGTTCGCCTCCGGGAAGCCGGCCGTGAACGCGCCGCCCGGCCGCCGCATGTTGTGGGTGGGACGGCTCGACCCGCAGAAGGGGTTCGGGGTCGCGGTGGAAGCATTCAGAGGGCTCTCGGCGGAGTTGCCGGATCTGCGTCTGGTGGTGATCGGGGACGGTCGGGACCGGGGCGTCGTCGGCGTCCTTCCCCCGGATGTTCCAGTGAGCATGCTGGGGACCATCCCCCACTCGCAGCTCCCGCTGTATCACGCCGGCGCCGACGTCTTCGTGGCCCCGGCGCTGGGGCAGGAGAGCTTCGGCATGGTCCTCGTCGAAGCGATGGCCGCCGGCGTCCCCGTCGTGGCCAGCGACATCGCGGGGTACCGCGAGGTCGTCCGCGACGGGGTGGACGGGCTGCTGGTTCCGCCCGGCGACGCCGCTGCCCTCGCCGCCGCGGTCCGCCGCGTGCTGGACGATCCGGCGCTGGCGGCGCGCCTCAGGGAAGCCGGACGGGTGCGGGCCGAGACGTACTCCTGGGAGCGCGTCACCGACCAGATCGAGTCGATCTACCGGGAGCTGGCGTCCACCCGCTGATCAGCCGCGCGACCGCGGGTTTCCTGCACCTCGTTGCTAAGATGCCTCCGTGCTCAGCCTGTGGATCGTGCTCGGCGTCGTCGCGCTCCTCCTGCTGTACGGCATCTACGTCTTCAACAAGCTGGTGCGGACGCGGAATCGGGTGGACAACGCGTGGTCGCAGATCGACGTCCAGCTCCGGCGGCGGTACGACCTCATCCCGAACCTGGTGGAGACGGTGAAGGGGTACGCGGCGCACGAGCGCGAGGTGTTCGAGGAGGTCACCCGGGCCCGGGCCCAAGGCGAGCAGGCCGCCACGGTCCAGGACCAGGCCCAGGCGGAGAACCAGCTCACCGCAGGACTCCGCCGCCTGATCGCGGTCGCCGAGCAGTACCCGCAGCTGAAGGCCAGCGAGAACTTCCTTGCGCTGCAGGAGGAGCTGACCTCGACCGAGTCGAAGATCGCGTACGCGCGGCAGTTCTACAACGACGAGGTCACCCTCCTGAACAACCTCGTGCAGTCGTTCCCTTCGAACCTCATGGCGAGCATGGCGGGATTCAAGACCCGGCAGTTCTTCGAGATCGACGAGCCGGCCCGCGGGCCCGTGACCACGAGCTTCTAGTCAGGACCGCTCGTGTACGAGCAGATCGCCCGGAACAAGCGCCGCTCGGTGATCCTGGTGATCGGGGCGCTGGTCCTGCTGGCGGGGGTGGGGTGGGCGCTCGGGCTGCTGTTCCAGGCGGGGATCGCCGGCCTGGTCATCGCGCTGGTCATCGCGGGGTTCATGGCGTTCGGCTCGTACCGGTACGGCGACCGGATCGTCCTGGCGTCGGCCCGGGCCAAGCAGGTGACCCCCGAGGAGGAGCCCCGCCTGCACAACGTGGTGGAGGGACTGTGCCTGGCCGCGGGGATCCCCAAGCCCCGCGTGTACGTGGTGCCGGAGCAGGCCCCGAACGCGTTCGCCACGGGACGCGACCCCGAGCACTCCTCCATCGCGGTGACCCGGGGCCTCCTCGACATGCTGAACCGCGTCGAGCTGGAGGGCGTCGTGGCGCATGAGCTGTCGCACGTCCGGGACCGCGACATCCTGGTCGGGACCATCGTGGCCACGCTGGTCGGCGCGGTGGTGCTGATCTCCGAGTTCATGCTGCGGTGGTTCTGGTGGGGCGGGTTCGGGGGACGCCGGGGGAGCGACCGGGGCGGGGGAGCCGTGGAGGCCGGGCTGTTCGCCGTGGGCCTGCTGCTGCTGATCCTGGCCCCCATCTTCGGGCAGATCATCAAGTTCGCGGTGTCGCGGCAGCGCGAATACCTGGCCGACGCCGAGGGGGCCATGCTGACGCGGTATCCACCCGGCCTGGCCGGCGCGCTGAAGAAGATCGCCGTCGCGCCCCATGCCATGAAGTCGGCGAACAACGCCACCGCGCACCTCTGGCTGGACCAGCCGTCCCGCGTCCCGGGCGAGCAGATGGGGTTCCTGGAGAAGCTGTTCTCCACCCACCCGCCGATCCAGGACCGCATCCGCATCCTCGAGGAGATGTGAGTCCCCCCGGGGCACCGGGCATTCCAACCGAGATCGAACGCGAAGGTTGTTGAGGAAGGGGGGATCGGCGGGTAGCATCCCTCCCGCCTTCCCCGCTTCCCCACTCCACAACAAGGCCCCAGTAAGGAGGACGACTCCGCCTTGAGCATGACGCGACGCGGAAAGGTACTGGCCGCCGGAGTGTCGATCGTTGTCGTTGCCGCCGGGGCCGTCGGGGCCCTTGCCCTCACCGGCAATGCCGCGAAGATCCCCCTGATCAACAGGATCCCGGGACTCTCGCAGCTGGCCCAGCGCAAGCCCGCGAAGCCGCCGACCTGCCCCCTCACCGGCGTCGCGCCGCACCACGCGGTGCCCGACCGTCCGGCCCTGGCAATCAAGGTGGAGAACCTGCCGGAGGCCCGCCCGCAGGCCGGGCTGGAGCGAGCCGACATCGTGTACGAGGAGCCCGTGGAGGGCGGCATCACCCGGTTCATCGTGGTCTACCAGTGCCAGGACTCCAAACGCATCGGGCCCGTCCGCAGCGCCCGGCTGACCGACCCCGACGTCCTGATCCAGTTCGGATCGTCCACGCTCTTCGGCTACGCGGGCGGCGTTCCACGGGTGGAGAAGGCCGTGGCCGACCGGGGGCTGCACGACGTGAACTACGACGTGCAGGCGGCCATCACGGCGAAGGCCTACGAGCGCGATCCCGACCGAAGCGAGCCCCACAACCTCTACACCAGCACCGGCGCCCTGTACCGGGCCGGGCACGAGAAGGGCGGGAAGCCTGCCCCGGTGTTCACCTACCGGAAGAAGCCGCTTCCAGGCACCGGGTCGAAGCCGGCCAGCACCGTGCACCTGGACTGGTCGTCCACGGCCAACGTGTTCTGGACGTGGAACCCGAAGCGGGACGTGTGGCTGCGGTCCTACGACACTGGCCCGGCCACGCTGGAGGGGGACCTCCAGATCTCGGCCCGGAACGTCGTGGTCCAGGTGGTGAAGATCAAGGACACCGGGATCGTGGACGTGATCGGGAACCCGTCACCCGAGGCGGAGACGGTCGGATCCGGCACGGCGTACGTGTTCCGCGACGGCCGGGTGGTCGAGGGGACGTGGAAGCGGCGCTCCGTGCACGCCCTGACCAAGTTCTTCGATGCCTCCGGGAGGCGCATCGCGTTGGCCCCCGGGACGACCTGGGTGGAGTTGCTGCCCGCAACCGTGCCGGTCGAGATCTCCCGATAGGACAGGGCCGCAGGGCCCCTCGGAACGGCCAGGTCCCGGCGATACACTGGGGCCGTGAGCGTGGAGGAGGGGAGCGCCGTGGAGCGTGAGACCGGGACCTTCCGGGTCAAGTCCGGACTGGCCGAGATGCTGAAGGGCGGGGTGATCATGGACGTCACCACCGCCGAGCAGGCGAAGATCGCCGAGGACGCCGGGGCGTGTGCGGTGATGGCGCTGGAGCGCGTCCCCGCCGACATCCGGGCGGAGGGCGGCGTGGCGCGGATGGCCGACCCCACCAAGATCGCCGAGATCATGGAGGCGGTCACCGTCCCGGTCATGGCCAAGGTCCGGATCGGCCACTTCGTGGAGGCGCAGATCCTCCAGTCCCTGGGCGTCGACTACATCGACGAGAGCGAGGTGCTGACCCCGGCCGACGAGGAGCACCACGTGGACAAGTGGCGGTTCACCGTCCCGTTCGTGTGCGGGGCCCGGGACCTCGGAGAGGCCTTGCGCCGGATCGGCGAGGGCGCCGCCATGATCCGGACCAAGGGCGAGCCCGGGACCGGCAACGTGGTCGAGGCCGTTCGGCACATGCGCAAGATCCAGGGCCAGCTCCGGCGGCTGGCCACACTGGGCTCCGAGGAGCTCGTGCACGCGTCCAAGCAGCTCGGCGCCCCGCTGGAGCTGATCCGCCAGGTCGCCGCCACCGGGAAGCTGCCGGTGGTGAACTTCGCCGCCGGGGGGATCGCCACGCCGGCCGACGCGGCGCTGATGATGCAGCTGGGCGCGGAGGGGAACTTCGTGGGTTCGGGCATCTTCAAGTCCGAGGACCCCGCCGGGCGGGCCCGCGCCATCGTGGAGGCCACCACCTACTTCAGCGACCCGGACGCCCTGGCCAAGGTGTCCCGCGGCCTGGGCGAGCCCATGCGCGGCCAGGACATCAAGGAGCTCGGCGAGGAAGGCCTGCTCCAGGTCCGCGGCTGGTAGGAATCCGCCCCGTGAAGGCTATCCGCGGCCCCTGCCCCCGGTGCGGGTCGAGGCGGGTCGCGCCGGTGGTGTACGGCAGCCGCGAGGAGGTGGCCCCGCTCGTGCTGGCCGGCCGGGTGTTCCACGGGGGCGAGGGCCCAGTTCCGGATGGTTTCCGACACGATGGCTGCCTGGAGTGCGGCGAGACCTGGAGGCCCAGTCGTGTCTATCTCCACCGCGGGAGCGGTCGGTCTCCCTGCTGAGACCTCGGGCGACCCGAGTGCAGGCAGGGCCTTCGCTATCATCGGGGCGTGAAGGTCGGTGTCCTCGCCCTGCAGGGCGACTTCCGTGAGCACTGCCGCGTCGTGGCCGATCTGGGGGCGACGCCGGTCGAGGTCCGCACCGCAGAGGAGCTCGCGGAGGTCGACGCGCTGATCGTCCCTGGTGGGGAGTCCACGACCATCGGGAAGCTCGCCCGCGCCCACGGGCTGGTCGAGCCGATCCGGGAGCGCGCGGCCGCGGGCGTGCCCATGCTCGGGACGTGCGCCGGCATGATCGTCATGGCGCGTCGGGTCGACGTCGGGGAGCCGCTGTTCGACCTGGTCGACATCACCGTCCGGCGGAACGCCTACGGCCGCCAGGTGGAGTCGTTCGAGGCGAACGTGGAGGTCCGGGGGATCGCCGAGCCGGTCCGCGGCGTGTTCATCCGGGCTCCCCAGGTCGAGGACGTGGGGCCGGAGGTGGAGGTGCTCGCCGAGCACGAGGGCCGGCCCGTCGTGGCCCGGCAGGGCAACCTGGTGGTGGCGTCGTTCCATCCGGAGCTGGTGGGGGAGACCCGGCTCCACGAGTACCTTCTGGCGAGGGCGTGATCGTATGTCCGGCCATTCCAAGTGGAGCCAGATCAAGAGGAAGAAGGAGGCCACCGACCAGAAGCGCGGAAAGGTCTTCGCCAAGGTGCTTCGGCAGATCGAGGCGGCGGCGCGGGAAGGCGGGGGCAACGTCGACGGCAACATGACCCTGGCCGCCGCGGTGGAGCGGGCCCGGGAGGCCTCCGTTCCCGTGGAGAACATCGATCGGGCCATCAAGCGTGGCTCGGGCGATATCGAGGGCGCTCGGTACGAGGAGGTCGTCTACGAGGGCTACGCGCCCGGTGGGGTGGCCGTGCTGGTCGAGGCGCTTACGGACAACCGCAACCGCACGGGCCAGGAGATCCGCCACGTCTTCACCAAGCAGGGAGGGAACTTCGGCGACCCCGGCAGCACGGCGTGGATGTTCCAGCGCAAGGGCGTTCTCCTTGTGGACAAGGAGCTGGCCCCCGACGAGGAGCGGATCCTCGAGGTGGTCCTGGAGGCGGGGGCGGACGACCTCCGCGACGAGGAGAGCCAGTGGGAGATCGTCACCGATCCCGCTGCGTTCACGGCCGTTCGGGACGCGCTGGAGGCGGCCGGCATCCCGCCGGCGTCGGCGGAGCTGACCATGGTTCCGCAGAACACCGTCCCGGTGCAGCGATCCCAGGCTCGTTCCGTGCTCGCCCTGATCGAGGCCCTGGAAGACCTGGACGACGTGCAGGCCGTGCATTCCAACTTCGACATCCCCGAAGAGGTCCTGGCCGAGGCCGGCTGACGGCTGGAACCTCCGCCTCAGGGCCCTGACCAGCGCAAACGGTGGTCGGGGACGTTTCTGTCAGTGGCACCCCCTAAACTCCAGCGATGTGATTGAGCGGGAGGGGTGATGCCCATAGACTGAACAGGTGTTCGATGGCGTCGTCCTGGGGGTGGACCCCGGCCTCGCGATGACCGGGCTTGCGGTGCTGGAATCGGCGGGTGGCCGACCACAGCTGGTCTGGTCCGACACCGTGCGGACGCCGAGCGGCCTGGCGGAGCCGCTCCGGCTGCGGCGGGTGTACGGAGCGGTGAGGGACGCGCTCGACCGGCATCGTTCGGCGGCCGTGGCGGTGGAGCGGGTCATGTGGGGCCGCAACGTCGGCAGCGCGCTCAGCGTGGCGCGGGCCACCGGCGTGGTGCTGCTGGCGGCCGCGGATGCCGGGGTGCCGGTGGAGGAGTATGCCCCGCTTGAGGTGAAGATGGCCGTCACCGGGGTGGGGAACGCCGGCAAGGACCAGGTGCGCCGGGCGCTTGTGAACATGCACGGGCTCGGCGCGGTGCCGGTCCAGCCCGACGCGGCGGACGCCGTCGCGGTGGCCCTGTGCCACGTCCAGCAATCGAAGATGAGGGAGCTCATGCGAGGCGACCCACAACGGAGCGCGCGGGCGTGATCGCCTTCCTGGAGGGCGAGCTGGTCGAGAAGGCGGCCGACCGCGTGGTGCTGTCCGTGGGCGGCACCGGCTACGAGGTGCTGGTCCCGGTGTCCACGCTGGCCAGGCTTCCGGCGGTGGGAAGGAGCGCGCGCGTCCACACCCGCCTCCAGGTTCGTGACGACGCGCTCGTCCTGTACGGGTTCTCCACGACCGAGGAGCGTGGGCTGTTCGACATGCTCGTTTCCGTGAGCGGTGTGGGGCCGAAGCTGGGCCTGGCCTTCCTCTCGGTCTTCACGCCCGACGCCCTGCGCAGGGCCGTGGCCGCTTCCGACGTGGCAGCGCTGGCCACGGTGCCCGGCGTCGGGAAGAAGATGGCCGGCCGTGTGGTGGTGGACCTGAAGGACAGGCTGGGGGCGGGCGATGGAGTCACCACCGGCCCGTTCTCCGAGGTCCGGGAGGCCCTGCTCGCGCTGGGGCTCTCCCCTCAGGAAGCCCGCGACGCCCTGTCGTCGCTCACCGGGAACGGGGACCGGTCGGTGGAGGAACTGCTCCGGGAGGCGCTGAAGGCGGTGGGGAGGTGAGCCGGTGACCGAGGCCGACGCCGACGCCGACGCCGAGCGCATCGTCGCCCCCGTGGTCCGCGACGACGAGCGGGAGTTCGACGCCGCCCTCCGTCCCCGCACGCTGGACGACTTCGTGGGCCAGGAGCGGACCAAGGAGCAGCTCGGCCTGTTGATCGAGGGCGCCCGGGCCCGCGGGGAGCTCGCCGACCACCTGTTGTTCTCCGGACCGCCCGGCCTGGGCAAGACCACGCTGGCCGGGATCGTCGCGCACGAGATGACTGTCGGGTTCCGGCCCACCTCGGGACCGGCGCTGGAGCGGGCCGGCGACCTGGCCGCCATCCTCACCAACCTGGCCGACGGGGACGTGCTGTTCGTGGACGAGATCCACCGGATGCCCCGCGCGGTGGAGGAGATCCTGTATGCGGCCCTGGAGGACTTCAAGCTCGACGTGGTCATCGGGAAGGGGCCCTCGGCCCGGAGCATCCGCCTGGACCTGCCCCGGTTCACCCTGGTCGGCGCCACCACCCGTCCCGGCATGCTGACCCTGCCGCTCCGGGAGCGGTTCGGGTTCGCGCCCCGGCTGGACTACTACTCGGAGCACGAACTTGCTCTGGTGGTGCGGCGCTCGGCCCGGATCCTGGGCCTGGATGTCGAGCCCGACGGCGCCGACGAGATCGCCCGGCGGGCGAGGGGAACGCCGCGCGTGGCCAACCGCCTCCTCCGAAGGGTCCGCGACTTCGCGGAGGTCCGGGGGGACGGGCGCATCACCGCCCTGGCCGCGCAGCGGGGCCTGGAGCTCTACGAGGTCGACGAGCGGGGGCTGGACAAGCTGGACGTGGCCATCCTGTCGACCCTCATCGGCAAGTTCGAGGGCGGGCCAGTCGGGCTGTCGACGCTGGCCGCCGCGGTGGGGGAGGAGACCGAGACCATCGAGGACGTCTATGAGCCCTACCTCCTCCAGCTGGGGTTCCTGAAGCGGACCCCCCGCGGGCGGATGGCCACCGACCGGGCGTTCCGCCATCTCGGGGTGACCCCCGAGGGCGTGCTTCCCCTGGCCTGACCAGGATCGCGGCGGCGGCTGCCATCGCGTCGCCCCCGCTGGGGCCCGCCCCAGCCTGTATGCTCACCAGAGCTCAAGGAGGCTGATCGAACATGAACCCGGCCCTTCTCGTCGGGGTGGTGGCCAAGGCCAGCAGCACGACCAACACGAACCCCCTCGTCACCTTCCTCCCGCTGATCCTGATCGGTGTGGTGTTCTACTTCCTGCTCATCCGGCCCCAGCAGCGGCGGGCCCGGGCCCAGCGGGAGCTCATCCAGAGCGTCGATGTCGGGGACGAGGTCGTCACCATCGGCGGGATCTTCGGGACGGTCCGGGCGGTGGACGACGACGCCATCTCCGTCGAGGTCTCGCCGGGCACCACCCTGCGGTTCGTCCGGAGCGCCATCGCCCGCAAGCTCACCCCCGACGACGAGGAGGAGGAAGAGGCCGAGGGCGAGGAGGCCGACGAGTCCTCGTGACCCGGCAGGCGGGGGAGGCCTCCCCCGAGACCCACCGCCGGGCCGCCCCCGGCGGGGAGCGTCCGGTCGCTCCCGCAGACGAGGCGGACGCCATCCCCACCGAGGCTGGCGAGACCCTCGATGCTCCCGACGTCCGCCGCGAGTCGCTGACCATGGCCGAGGTCCGTGACAACGCGGAGCTGTCCATGTTCATCTCGGCGGCCGACCGGGTGATGAAGGGCCTCGGGTACACCGAGCACGGGTTCCGCCACGCCAACCTGTCCGGGCGGATCTCGTTCAACGTGATGAGCCGGCTGGGCTTCGACGAGCACACGTCGAACCTTGCGTCGGTGGCCGGGTACCTCCACGACGTCGGGAACATGGTGGCCCGGGAGATGCACGGCCAGACCGGCGGCCTCCTCGTGTACCAGGCCCTCCGGGACCAGGTGCCGCCGGAGGACCTGGCCACCATCGTCTCGGCCGTGGCCAACCACGAGGAACCCGACGGCCACGCGGTCGGACCGGTCGCCGCCGCCGTGATCCTGGCCGACAAGTCCGACGTCCACCGCAGCCGCGTTCGCAAGCAGGCCCAGATCGAGTTCGACATCCACGACCGCGTGAACTACGCCGCCGAACAGTCGTTCCTCCGGGTAGACTCTGAGGCCCGAACGGTCACCCTCGAGCTCACGATCGACACCGAGATCAGCCACGTCATGGAATACTTCGAGATCTTCCTGGGCCGCATGGTGATGTGCCGGCGCGCCGCCGAGACCCTGGACTGCCGGTTCCACCTCACGGTCAATGGAGCGCAGTTGCTATGAAGCAGACCCGCCGCCTGGTCCTGTCCATCACCATGGTCGCCGTCGTGGTCCTGGCCGCACTCATCGGCTTCTTCACCGGGACCACCCCACAGCTCGGTCTCGACCTCGTCGGCGGGATCTCGGTGGTCCTGCAGGGGCCTGCCGGCACGCCGAAGGACGTCCTGCAGAGGACGGCCGACGATATCCGCAGCCGGATCGACGCGCTGGGCGTGGCTGAGCCGGATGTCAGCATCGTCGGGGACCGGGACATCCAGGTCCAGGTCCCCGGCCTGGCCCACGGAACGGTCACCCGGAAGGGCGACAGGTTCTGCGCCACCACTGCGGGTGACAACCTGGGCTGCTCGTTCACCTCCTACGCCGCCGCTCAGGCCCAGATCCAGTCGGTGGGGCAGTCCCGACTGCTGGCGCTGATCGGGCGCACCGCCCGGCTGGAGGAGCGCGCGGTCACGAACTCCGGAGCCTTCGACCCGAAGACGACGACCACCAAGATCACGTCCTGCCCGCCGGACCTGGCCAACAAGTCGTTCTGCAACGACCCCACGATCGTTCGGTGTCCGCTGAACCAGCCGGACCTCTCGGGATGCACCAACAAGGCGCTGGAGAAGAAATCGGTCACGTACCTGGACAAGCAGGGCACGGCCTTCTACACGATGGGCCCGGTCGAGATCACCGGCGCGTCCATCTCCAAGGCCACCGCGGTGTACCGGACGGCCAGCCAGAGCCTGTCGAGCAGCGGCCACATCGGGTGGGAGATCGACTTCACCCTGACCGGGTCCGGATCGAAACTCTTCGCCGACGTCACCTCACGCCTGGTGGGCCAGCGCCTGGCCATCGTCCTGGACCGGGCCGTGGAGTCCGCGCCCACCGTGCAGTCGGCCATCACCGGGGGCTCCGGCCAGATCACCGGTTCGTTCACCGAGCAGGAGGCCAAGGACCTGGCGCTGGTGCTGAACGTCGGTGCCCTGCCGGTCGAGCTGACCAAGCAGAACGTGGAGACGGTCAGCCCCACGCTGGGCAAGACCTCGCTGCACCAGGGCCTCATCGCCGGCGTCGCCGGCCTGATCCTTCTGATGCTGTACCTGGGGTTCTACTACCGGCTGCTGGGCGTGGTCACCTGGGTGGGGCTGTCGATCTGGGCGACCCTGGCCCTGGCCCTGGTGTCGGTGATGGGCAGGACGATCGGCTACAGCCTGTCCCTGGCCGGCATCGCCGGGATCATCGTGTCCATGGGAATCACCGCGGACTCCTACATCGTGTTCTACGAGCGGTTGAAGGACGAGGTCCGCGAGGGCAAGACCCTCCGCACGGCGGTGGTTCCCGCGTTCAAGCGGGCCTGGCACACCATCGTGGCGGCCGACATCGTCACCATCCTGGCCGCGGCCATCCTGTACCTGCTGGCCATCGGCTCGGTCCGGGGCTTCGCCCTGACCCTCGGCGTGTCCACCGCGCTCGACATGTTCGTCGTGTACTTCTTCAAGCGGCCCACGGTCTTCCTGATCTCCCGGAGCCCGACGCTCTCCAACATGCGCGGCATCGGGCTGCGCAGCGGCGTGGCGGCCGATCCGGTCCCCGCTATGGCCGGGGCCTCGGAGTGACGGTGATCGCGTGAGGTTCCGCGAGGCCATCAACACGTTCCGGGGCCACCGGGCGCCGCACCTCACCATCATCCCCAGGCGGAACTGGTGGTTCGCGCTGTCGGGGTTCTTCATCCTGCTCTCGCTGGTGGGGCTGTTCGCCCGGGGTCTGAACTACTCGATCGACTTCAACGGCGGCGCGCTGCTCACCTACCCGGACAAGACGGGCATCAGCGCTGATCGGGTGCGCTCGGTGATGGCCAAGTACGGCCGCTCCGACGCGGAGGTCCAGGTGGTGGCGGGCCAGGCCGGCCAGCAGATCGACATCCGGACCCGGTCCCTGAACGACCTGGGCGGGCCGCCCCAGAGCCAGTTCACCTACCCGAACACCGCCGGGATCAGCACGGACGACATCAAGGCCACGCTGGCGGAGTTCGGCATCACCTCGGCCCGGATCAAGGCCACCGGGACCACCATCACCGTCGTCACCAAGCCGGTCTCGGAGCTGGGCAAGAGCACCGATGTCGTCTTCTTCTACAAGCCGACCACGTCGAACTTGACCACCGCGTCGCAGGTGCAGGCCACCCTGGGGAGCCTCGGGCACCCGGGGGCGGTGGTGACCGCGGCCGGCGGATTCATCGTCGTGCAGACCACGCCGTTCACCTCGCCCACTCCCACCGCGTCCGCGTCGACGGGGCCCACGCCCTCGGCCTCGCCCAGTGCGAGCGCCAGCTCGTCGCCTTCCGCGGCGGCGAGCGCCTCGGCCTCAGCCACGCCGACGGCCAGCCCCACCCCGGCGCCGGCCACCAAGAAGGACGTCATCGCGGCGCTGGCCAAGCAGGCGGGGATCGACCCCTCGGCGGTCGGCTTCCGCAACCTGTCGAACGTGAACCGGGACCAGCTGGTCGCGGCGCTGGCAACCCAGGCCGGCGCCACGCCCTCCGATGTGAAGACCAAGGAGCTGGGCGGCGACGAGCGGGCCCGCCTGCTGAGCCAGCTGGCCGACCAGGCCGGCGTGGGCACCGCCGACATCAACATCCAGGACGTGGGGCCGACGTGGGGAGCGCAGATCTCCCAGAAGGCCGTCCAGGGCCTGATCATCTTCCTGGTCCTGGTCACGGTGTACATCGCGTTCCGGTTCGAGTGGAAGATGGCGCTGGCCGCCCAGACCGCGCTCCTGCACGACCTGATCATCACGGCCGGCATCTACGCCCTGGTGGGGCGGGAGGTCACCCCGGCCACGGTCATCGCCATCCTGACCATCCTGGGGTACTCCCTGTACGACACCGTGGTCATCTTCGACCGGGTCAAGGAGAACACCGAGTCGATCGCGCTGGTGGGCCGGGAGGGCTACTCGAACGTGGTCAACCTGTCCCTGAACGAGACCTTGATGCGATCGGTGAACACGTCCCTGGTCGTGCTGCTGCCGATCCTCTCCCTGCTGCTGTTCGGCGGCTCCACGCTGAAGGACTTCGCCTTCGCGCTGTTCATCGGGGTCGCCTCAGGGACCTACTCGTCGATCTTCATTGCCTCGCCCATGCTGGCGCTGCTCAAGGAGCGCGAGCCCCGGTACCAGCAGATCCGGGCGCGGGCGCTCGGGCGCGGGGCGCGCCCCGCCCTGCGCTCCGTCCCCAGGCAGGCCGCAGCCCGCGAGAGCGCGGACGGCGAGCTGGAGCAGGCGGCGGCGGCGGGCGCCGGAGCCGCCGGTGGCGGCACCACGGGCGTGGCCCGCCCGGCCCGCCGGCCCCAGGGATCCGGCGCGGCCCGCCCGGCCGGGTCCAAGCCCAAGAAGAAGAAGAAGACCACCGCGGCGAAGAGGCGGCGACGGTGAGCCGGTCGCGAAGCCGAGAGCTGCCGGAGCGGTCAGGGCGCTGAGACCGTGACCACGGACCTCGAGCGCCTGAAGTCGCTGATCCGCGACGTCCCCGACTTCCCCAAGCAGGGGATCGTGTTCAAGGACATCACGCCGCTGCTGGCTGACGAGATCGCCTTCTCCACGGTCATCGACCTCATCGTGGTGCACTTCGGCCGGGGGAACGTGGACAAGGTGGTCGGCATCGAGGCCCGGGGGTTCATCCTGGCCTCGCCGGTGGCCTACCACTTCGGGGCCGGGTTCGTGCCGGTGCGAAAAGCCGGGAAGCTCCCCTGGGAGACGGAGGCGGCCCAGTACTCGCTGGAGTACGGCACCGAGACCCTGGAGATCCACCGGGACGCCTTCGCGCCTGGAGAGCGGGTCCTGATCGTGGACGACGTCCTGGCCACGGGCGGCACCGCCAAGGCCACGGCCTCCCTGGTGGAGGCGCTGGGGGCCAAGGTGGTGGGTATCGCCTGCCTCATCGAGCTTGACTTCCTGAAGGGCCGCCAGCAGCTCGAGGGGTTCGACTTCTTCTCCCTGATCACCTACTAGTGGCCCCGCAGGCGCCGGTCGCCCCGGACGTCCTGGCGCTGGCCGAGGACCTCAACACCCATATCCCGGTGTCCCCGGGCGCCGAACGGATCGTCGACGAGCGGTTCGTGATCTGGCTGGGCGCGAACGCGTCCGAGCCCTCCTTCACCGTGGTCCAGCGGCTGCGGCTGGAGCCCTCCACGGTGGAGCCGACGGTCGCCCACGTCCGTGCACTGCTCGATGACAGGGGCCGCAGCAGCCGGACCTGGGAGGTCGGTCCGTCCGCCACGCCGCCCGATCTGGACACCCGGTTGGAGGCGCTCGGGATGGGCCCGTTCCAGGAACCGCTCACGGTGGGCATGGTGATGACGGAGCCCCCGCCGGACGTGCCCGGGGTGGAGGCACGGCGTGCGCTCACGGTGGAGGACCACACCTCCGCCGAGCGGATCCTGGCCCGGGGGTTCGAGATGGACGCGCCCGAGGAGGAGATCGCCCGGCAGGTCGCGATGGGCATGGACGGGGACCGGACCGGGGTGGGAGCGGTGTACCTGGCGTGGATCGACGGCCAGCCGGTGGCCGCAGCGCAGGCCGTGTTCACCGAGCGCGGGGTGATGATGAGCGGCGGCGCCACCCTGCCCGCAGCCCGGGGCCGCGGGGCCTACCGGGCGCTGGTGGCGGCCCGGTGGCGTGACGCGGTGGCCCGGGGGGTACCCGTCCTGGTGACCCAGGCCGGCGCGATGTCCCGCCCCATCCTCCGGAGGCTGGGGTTCCGGGAGGTGTGCCAGATCCGGATCTTCCTGGACGGGGCTGCATCGGCAGGTGCAGACCGGTAGCCTTTGCCCGCGCACTGACAAGGGAGCGGTCATGGCCGAGGACGAGCACCAGCAGGGCGAGGAGCGGTCCGAGCCGGAGGGTGGCGCGGGCAGGCCCACCGGTCCGATGGAGGAGGAGGAACGGGCCCCCCGTCCGACCGAGGACAGGGACCCCTCCGGTCCCGGCGGGGCCGGGGGCTCGGGCGGGGCCGGGGGCCGGATGGAGGAGCTCATGGCCAAGCGCCGGACCACGGGGCTGTCCGACGCCGAGGCCGAGGAGCTCGGCGGCTTCCTGGCCGAGCAGGAGGGCAAGCAGCACACGAGCGCCCAGTCGCTGAAGCGGGGGCCGGAGGCCCAGGAGTAGCTCGCCGTTCGGCGACTGCCTCCCGGTACACTTGCTCCAGGGAGGCCGCATGCAGAGCCAGGAGCAGGTCAGGGCGGATCGGCGAGGCGGCCTCCTGTCGCGCCTGCTCCCCGGCGACGGCAGCACCCCGGACGGGTTCGAGGCCCTGTCCCGCCGGATCAAGTCCGAGAGCCCCAAGGCCGACCTCAAGGAGATCCAGCGGGCCTACGTGTTCGCGGAGAACTCCCACCGCGGGCAGAAGCGGGTCTCAGGCGAGGACTTCATCGAGCACCCCCTCGGCGTCGCCGCGGTGCTGGCCGACCTGGGCATGGACACCACGACCCTGGTGGCGTCCCTCCTCCACGACGTGGTGGAGGACACCGACCTCACCCTCGAGCAGGTCGAGGGGGAGTTCGGGCCCGAGGTGGCCCAGATCGTCGACGGGCTGACCAAGCTGGACCGGATCACGTTCCGGACCAAGGAGGCCGAACAGGCCGAGAACGTCCGCAAGATGATCGTGGCCATGGCCAAGGACATCCGGGTCCTGCTGATCAAGCTGGCCGACCGCCTGCACAACATGCGAACCCTGGGGAGCCTGAGTCCCCCGAAGCAGAAGGCGAAAGCCACCGAGACCATGGAGATCTACGCGCCGCTGGCCCATCGGCTCGGGGTGCACCGGATCCAGTGGGAGCTTGAGGACCTGTCGTTCGCCACGCTGTACCCCCGGCGGTACGAGGAGGTCGCCAGCCTGGTGGACAAGCGGGCCGGGGAGCGCCAGGAGTGGCTGGAGGACGTGCTGGAGACCGTGCTGGCCCGCCTCAAGGAATCCAAGCTCCGGGCCGAGGTCGAAGGCCGGCCCAAGCACCTGTACTCGGTCTACGAGAAGATGGTTCTGCGAGGCAAGGAGTTCGACGAGATCTACGACCTGGTCGGCATCCGGGTCCGGGTCGACTCCATCCGGGACTGCTACGCCGCCCTCGGGGCCATCCACTCGCTGTGGAAGCCGGTGCCCGGGCGGTTCAAGGACTACATCGCGATGCCCAAGTTCAACATGTACCAGTCCCTGCACACCACGGTGATCGGGCCGCAGGGACGGCCGCTCGAGATCCAGATCCGCACCCACCAGATGCACCGCGTTGCCGAGTACGGCATCGCCGCGCACTGGCGGTACAAGCGGGGCAAGAAGGGCAGCGACGACCAGGCCGAGCTGGCCTGGCTCGGTCGGGTGCTCGAGTGGCAGAAGGAGATGTCGGACCCCCGGGAGTTCATGGAGGGCCTGAAGATCGACCTGTACGCCGACCAGGTCTTCGTGTTCACGCCCAAGGGCGACGTGATCGAGCTTCCCCGGGGTGCCACGCCCATCGACTTCGCCTACGCCATCCACACCGAGGTCGGGCACCGCTGCATCGGCGCGAAGATCGGCGGGAAGCTGGTGCCCCTCGACTACCAGCTCCAGACCGGCGACGCGGTGGAGGTCGTGACGTCGAAGGCGCAGGACGCCGGGCCGTCCCGCGACTGGCTGAAACTGGTGACCACCCCGAGGGCCAGGACCAAGATCCGCCAGTGGTTCTCCCGGGAGCGCCGGGAGGACGCCCTGGAGACAGGCCGGGACCTGATGCAGCGAGCCATGCGCAAGCAGGGCGTGCCGCTGCGCCGGCTGGCCACGGAGGACGCGCTGTCGCGGGTCGCCGCCGACCTCAAGTACCCGTCCCTGGAAGCCCTGTACGTGTCGATCGGGGAAGGCCACGTCTCGCCGCAGTCCGTGGTGGCGCGGCTGTCCCGTCTGCTGTCGGACACCACGGAGGACGAGACCGAGGACGTCCCACTGGCCCGTCCCGTCCGCATCAAGCGGGAGCAGGCCCAGGGGGTGGTGGTCCCCGGAGCCTCGGACGTGTGGGTCCGCCTGGCCAAGTGCTGCATGCCGGTCCCGGGCGACGAGATCATCGGCTTCGTCTCCCGGGGCCAGGGGGTGTCCGTGCACCGGGCCGACTGCCCGAATGCCAAGGCCCTGGCCCGCGAGCCCGAGCGGATCCTGGAGGTGTCGTGGCGGGCCGGGAAGCCCACGTCGTTCGTGGTGGCCATCCAGGTTGAAGCCCTGGATCGCCAGAAGCTCCTGCGCGACATCGCCTCGGTCCTGTCGGACCACCAGGTGAACATCCTCTCGGCGACGTCGTCGGTGGGGAAGGACCGCATCACCACGCAGCGGTTCATGTTCGAGATCGCCGACATCACCCACCTGTCCCGGATCCTGGCCGCGGTGAAGGGCGTCGACAGCGTGTTCGACGCCTACCGGGTCGTGCCCCGGTAACGCCCGGGATCGTGCGGATCGTCCTGCAGCGGGTCGGTCGCGCCGCCGTGCGCGTGCGCGGCGAGCTGATCGCCCAGATCGGCCCCGGGTTCCTGCTGCTGGTGGGGGTGGGGGCGTCGGATGTGGAAGGCGAGGCCGAGCCCGAACGCCTGGCCGAGAAGGTCTTCCACCTCCGGGTGTTCGAGGACGCCGAGGGCAAGATGAACCGCTCGCTCGGTGACGTGGGTGGCGAGGTCCTGGTGGTGCCGCAGTTCACGCTATACGGGGACTGGCGCAGGGGCCGCCGCCCCTCGTGGATCCGGGCAGCCCCGCCCGAGGTGGCCGTCGAGCAGGTGGAACGGTTCGCCGGTGCGCTGGAGACGCTGGGCGCGCCGGTGGCCAGGGGTTCGTTCCGCGAGCACATGGAGGTCGAACTTGTGAACGACGGCCCGGTGACCCTGGTCCTGGACGGGGCGGAGCTGGGAACCGGTCGGTAGGGCCCGATCGAAGGAGGAGTCCAATGGCCGCAAGCGCCCAGCTTCGCCAGTACACCGTGGTCGAGGGGCAGATGGACCGGTGGGTCCGGGAATGGCGAGAGCGGGTGGTGCCCCTGCGGAGGCGGTTCGGGTTCCGGGTGGAGGGAGCCTGGGCCCGCACCGAGGACCGGCGCTTCGTGTGGGTCATCAGCCACGACGGGCCGGAGGGCTTCGAGGCCGCCGACCGGCGCTACTACGATTCGCCCGAGCGGGCCTCGCTTGACCCCGACCCCGCCCGGCTGATCGAGCACGCGGAGACGGAGCTCCTGACGCCGGTGGAGCCCTCCGCCCCGCCGGCTGGGCGCGTCGGCGGGGCGGAGGGCAGTACTCGGTAAGATGGCCGACCGATGTATCGCGAGGTCTTCTTCGACAATCCGTTCGAGACGAACTGCTGGCTCCTGGCCGCGGAGGGCTCGGACGACGCCGTGGTAGTGGACCCGGGGTTCTCGGCGCAGGTGGTTCGCCGGATGCTGGAGGCGGCGGGAAAGCGGCCGGTGGCCGTCCTGGCCACGCACGGGCACTTCGACCACGTCGGCTCGGCCGGGGCGCTGTGCGACGACGACCTGCCCTTGTACATCCACGAGGCCGACGAGCTCGCCCTGACCGATCCCGCGGCATGGGGCTCCGGCTACCCGGTGCCTCCGGCCCCGGCCAAGGACGTTCGGACCGTGGTCGACGGCGAGGTGCTGGAGTTCGCCGGGTTCCGGGTCGAGGTGGTGCACACCCCCGGCCACACGCCCGGCAGCGTGTGCTTCCGGACCGACGCGTTCCTGCTGTCCGGGGACCTGGTGTTCCGGGGCGCCATCGGCCGGAGCGACTTCCCCAACTCCTCCCCGCGTGACATGGAACGGAGCCTCCGGCGGTTCCTGTCCCTGCCCGACCCGCTGCCGGTGTGGCCGGGCCACGGGCCGGAGACCACCGTCGGCCTGGAACGGCGCTCGAACCCGTTCCTGCTGGAGCTGGCGTAAGTGGAGTTGCAGCCGCCTCGGGGGACCGAGGACCTCCTGCCGCCGGCCTCGGCCGAGATGGCGGAGCTGTACGCGCGGGCCCACCGGCTGGCCGCCGTGTTCGGGTACCGCTACGTGGAGACCCCGGCGTTCGAGGGCACCGAGCTGTTCGCCCGGACCTCCGGCGATTCCAGCGAGGTGGTCAGCAAGGAGATGTACACGTTCCCGGACCGGGCCGGGCGGTCCCTGACGCTCCGGGCCGAGGGCACCGCGCCCGTGGTCCGGGCGTACCTGGCGCACGCCCACGACCTGGGATCGCCGTTCAAGGCGTATTACGTGAACGCGACGTGGCGGTACGGCCGGCCCCAGGCGGGGCGGCTGCGGGAGTTCCGCATCTTCGGCGCGGAGGTCCTCGGGGTGCCCAGCGCCGAGGCCGACGTCGAGGTGGTGATGCTGGCCGACCGGTTCCTGCGGGACCTGGGGTTGTCCCGGCTGGAGCTCCAGGTGAACAGCATCGGCGACGCGACCTGCCGGCCGGCCTACCGGGAGCTCCTGCTCACGTACCTGGAGGAGAACCGCGAGCGGATGACGGACGAGCACCGGGACCGGTTCCGGACCAACCCGCTGCGGGTGCTGGACTGCAAGGACGAAGCGTGCCGAGCGGTGTCGGAGGGCGCGCCGAAGATCGTGGACCACCTGTGCGAGCCCTGCCGGCAGCACTTCGAGGAGTTCGTGTCGGCCCTGGAATCCGAGGGGGTGAAGGCCGTGCCGACGCCGACGCTGGTGCGGGGGCTCGACTACTACACGCGGACGGCTTTCGAGTTCGTCTCGGACGTGCTGCCCCAGGCCCAGGCGGGGACGGTGTGCGGCGGCGGGCGGTACGACGGCCTGGCCGAGGTGCTGGGTGGGCCCACCACGCCGGGGGTCGGGTTCGGGCTGGGCCTGGACCGGGCCCTGCTTGCAACGCGAGCGGAGGGGGTGAACCTCGGCGTCCCCACCGGCGTGACCTGCTTCATCGTGGGGATCGGCCCCGGCCGCCTGAAGGGGTACGACGTGCTGCGGCAGCTCCGGGCGGCCGGGGTGTCCGCGGACGCGCCGTTCGAAGAACGCCCGCTGAAGACGCAGCTGCGGATGGCAGATCGAGCCGGGGCCCGGTTCGCGCTGATCCTGGGGGAGCGGGAGGTGGCCGAGGGAACGGTAACCGTGCGGCGCATGGAGGACGGGCACCAGGATCGGGTTCCGGCCACGGACGTGCCGACGTGGATCTCCGCACAAGCCTGAGGACCCACGCCTGCGGCGAGCTCCGCCCGGAGCACGCCGGGGCGGGCGTCGTGCTGTGCGGGTGGGTGGCCCACCGCCGGGACCACGGCGGCGTCATCTTCCTGGACCTGCGGGACCGCCGTGGCGTTGTGCAGGTGGTGTTCCACCCGCAGGACGCGCCGGATGCGTACCGGGCCGCCGACGCGGCGCGCGGCGAGTGGGTGGTCCGGGTGGAAGGGGAGGTCCGGATGCGCCCGGAGGGGACGGCGAACCCGAACCTTGGCACTGGCCAGGTCGAGGTGATGGCGCGTGGGCTGGAGGTGCTGTCCGAAGCCGAGACGCCGCCGTTCCCGATCGAGGACCGCATCGAGGCGGAGGAGACCACCCGGCTGCAGTACCGGTACCTGGACATCCGCCGCCCCGAGATGACCCGGGTGTTCGAGCTGCGGGCCCGGGTGAACGGGATCATCCGGCGATACCTGGACGCGCGGGGCTTCGCCGAGGTGGAGACCCCCATGCTGACCAGGAGCACGCCGGAGGGCGCGCGGGACTTCCTGGTGCCGTCGCGGCTGCAGCCGGGGTCGTTCTACGCGCTGCCCCAGTCGCCGCAGCTGTTCAAGCAGATCCTGATGGTGGCCGGCCTGGACCGGTACTACCAGATCGTCCGGTGCTTCCGGGACGAGGCCCTCCGGGCCGACCGCCAGCAGGAGTTCACCCAGCTGGACGTGGAGATGTCCTTCGTGGCCGAGGAGGACGTCTTCGCGCTGCTGGAGCCCCTGATGGCGGAGATCGTCCGGGAGACCCAGGGCGTGGACATGGAGGTGCCGTTCCCGCGCCTGCCCCACGCGGACGCGCTGGCCCGCTACGGCAGCGACAAGCCGGACCTCCGGTACGGGCTGGAACTGGTCGGCCTGTCGGAGGTGTTCGCGGGGACCGGGTTCCGGGCCTTCGCCTCCGTGCTGGCCGAGGGCGGCCAGATCAAGGCCATCCGCGTGCCCGGCGGGGCCTGGCTTTCCCGGCGCGAGCTGGACGACCTGATCACGGAGGCGAAGGGCCGCGGCGCGGCTGGCCTGGTATGGATGGCCTTCGAGCGGTCGGACATCCGCTCTCCGGTCGGCCGGCACCTCACGCCAGACGAGCTGGGCGGGATCGCCGCGGCCACTGGCGCGGGCGACGGCGACCTGGTCCTGATCGTGGCCGACCGGGCCGACCGGGTCGCGGTGGCGCTGGACGGACTGCGCCGCTCCATGGCCGAGCGGATGGGGCTGTTGCCCGAAGGGCAGTGGCGGTTCGCCTGGATCACCGACTGGCCGTTGTTCGAGTGGAGCGTCGAGGACGGGACGTGGACGTACGCCCACCACCCGTTCACCCAGCCGGCCACCGAGGACCTGACCCCGGAAACGGCCCGGGCCCGGGCGTACGACCTGGTGCTGAACGGGTGGGAGCTGGGCGGCGGCAGCATCCGGATCCACCGTCCGGACTTGCAGCGCAAGGTGTTCGAGGTGCTGGGCATCGGGCGGGAGGAGGCCGACGAGAAGTTCGGGTTCCTGCTGAACGCCTTCCGCTACGGCGTGCCGCCGCACGGCGGGATCGCCCTCGGCCTGGATCGGGTCATCGCGCTGCTGGCCGGCCGGGACAACATCCGGGAGGTCATCGCCTTCCCCAAGACGCAGTCGGGGCTCGATCCCCTGACGGGGGCGCCGGCTCCGGTGGCCGAGGCGCAGCTGCGCGAGCTCGGGCTCCGCGCCGACCCGGATCGAGGGCCGCGCCGACCGGATTGAACGACCACCCGAGGGGGGCTAGGATCAACGCGGAGCACGCTCCAGGCTGTGGATTCGTCGAACCAGCACCTCGAATCCGGGAGTCCGTCTCCGGCGGTGTTGTCGAGCCCCTCGGGGTTCACTGAATCCGGCGGGAGGACACCCACCTGCGTGAGCCTACGGTTCACGATGAACAGTCCGGGGCGTGCTTCGCTATTGCGGGCGCTATTCTGAGGTGGACTAGTGCCGAGGCTGTCGTTGCAGCTCGGGCTGGAGGGGCAGCGTCGACCGGTCGCCGATCCACTGGGCCGGCGGCGCCATCACCATGAGGGCCAGCGCGTCGAGCCGGCCGGCGTACTTGGCCCGGTACTTCAGGAACCGCTCCCACGCCTCGTCCGCCGGGCGGAGGTGGAACCCGAGCCGCTGAAAGCCCTCCATGACCTCATCGAATTCCTCGCGCCCGATCACGGGTTGGCGCTCGGTCAGCCGGAAGTAGAAGAACAGGTCCTCCACCGCGTGCACGCCGGTGGAGTGGAACATCTGGGCCGAGTGCAGCGGCGCGTGTTCCTTGACCGCCAGGGCCAGGGTGGCCGCGTCCAGCACCGCGCCGAGGGCGGTGACCCACGACGTGCTGTCGTGGGGCGAGCGGAAGTACACCAGCAGGGGATAGGACAGGTGCGTCTCCAGGATGTCGGCCGCCCACCGTTCCCAGTAGTCGAACAGCTCGGGCAGGGCGGTGAACCCCCCGCTGTCAGCGGTCCGTCGCAGGAGCTCCGGACCGGACGGCGGCGACCCGGCCCGGGCGTCCAGCAGGAGCACTCCCACTTCGCGGCGGTTGAACGCCTGGTACAGCACCGGCAGGTAGCCGATGACCACGGCCACCAGCCCCAGCCCGGTGGCGCCCTCCACGATCACCACCGCCCGGCTGAGGCCGGTGGCCAGGACGTCGCCGAAGCCGATGGTGAACAGGGAGGTCCCGGAGAAGTACAGGGCCGTGGGGAAGCTGCTGTCACCCGGGCCGTGGACGCCGTGGAAGAACGGTGCGCTCCATAGGATCAGCCCGTACGCCAGGATGGTCAGGGCCGCCCAGGCGCCCAGCAGGACGAACAGGCCCATGGGGGCCGCGCCGGCCAGGATGTGCTCCCGGGATTCCTGCGTCTTCGCCCTCAGGCCGATCCACCGCCATGGCCGCCACACCGCCAGGAACACCAGCCGGGTCAGCCGGTACCGGCCGCGGAATGCGCGTGGAATGACCATGGTCCGGAACACGTCCAGCAGCGTGACCACGAGCAGGACGATCCCGACAGGAAGGGCCAGCCACCTCATCGCTGGCGGCAACCCTACCGCGACGCCCGAGCGGTAGCCTTCCTGCGACATGGGTGAGGTCCCCCTGGCGGCGCGGATGCGGCCCCGGACGTTCGAGGAGTTCGTGGGGCAGCGTCACCTGTTCGGGCCGGGCAAGGCGCTCACGGCCCTGCTGGAGGGTGGGCATCTGCCGTCCATGATCCTGTGGGGGCCGGCCGGGACCGGGAAGACCACCCTGGCCTACCTGCTGGCCGAGGCCGTCGGGTCGGAGCTCGTCCAGCTCTCGGCCGTCTCCTCCGGCGTGGCCGACGCCCGCAAGGTCATGGAACGGGCCAAGGGCGGCATGCTGCGCACGGTGCTGTTCGTGGACGAGGTCCACCGGTGGAGCAAGGCCCAGCAGGACGTCCTGCTCCCCGCAGTGGAGGACGGGACCATCACCCTGATCGGAGCCACCACCGAGAACCCGTACTTCTCACTGGTCACGCCCCTGCTGTCGCGGTGCCTACTCCTGCGGCTGGAACCGCTCCCGGCGGAGGAGCTCCGGGAGGTGATGGAGCGGGCCCTGGCCGACCCCGACCGGGGGCTGGGGAAGCTGGGGACGGAGATGGAGCCCGAGGCGCTCGACCACCTCGTGGAGATCGCGGGCGGGGACGCCCGGATCGCGCTGACGGGCCTGGAGGCGGCGGTGCTGGCGACCTCTTCGGCCGGGGAGGCGGTGGTGTCGCGAGACCGGGCCGCCGACGCGGTGCAGCAGAAGGCCGTCGTGTACGACCGCCAGGGCGACGCGCACTACGACGTCATCTCCGCGTTCATCAAGAGCATCCGGGGCTCGGACCCCGACGCCGCCCTGTTCTGGCTGGCCCGGATGATCGAGGCGGGGGAGGACCCCCGGTACATCGCCCGGCGGATGGTGGTCCACGCGTCGGAGGACATCGGGCTGGCCGACCCGCGGGCCCTGCTGGTGGCGGTGGCCGCGGCCCAGGCCGTGGAGTACGTGGGCCTGCCGGAGGCCCGGCTGAACCTGGCGGAGGCGGCCATCTACCTGGCCCGGGCCCCCAAGTCGAACAGCGTGATCCAGTCGCTGGGACGGGCCACCGAGGACGCCCGCTCCGCCGACCCGGTGCCGCTGCACTTGCGCGAGCCGGGGCACCCGGGCCTGCGGAAGCACGGGTACGGGCAGGGCTACCGGTACCCGCACGACTACCCCGGGCATGTCGTGGAGCAGGAATACCGGCCGGTGCAGTTCCAGGGCCGGCGGTACTACGAGCCCTCGGGCCAGGGCGAGGAGACGGAGGACCCCGGGAAGCCGGCCGAAGACGCTGCCCCCGAGTAGGAGAATCGCCCGCCGGCTCCCGGTATGATGCCCGCGCCCGTCCGGGGCGGGACACCCGCGCCGGCCACTCCATCGAGCGGGAGGAGACGCGTGTCGGTCCTGGGGCTATCCGGCGGAGACGTCGCGCTGATCGTCCTGGCGGCGTTCTGGGGGGTCCTGGTGCTGTTCCTCTCCCTCATGCTGCTGACCCTGTTTCGGGTGCTAGAGAGCACGAAGACCCTGATCGATGGCATCCGGGACGAAACGGTACCCCTGCTCGGTGAGGTCAAGGTCACCGTCACCTCGGTGAACAAGGAGCTCGACCGGGTGGACGGGATCATGGAGTCCGCCGGCAAGATGGCGAAGTCCGCGGAGCGGCTCACCGCCGTGGTGGAGCAGACCGTCTCCAGCCCCCTGATCAAGGTGGTGGCGTTCGCCGCCGGGGCGTCACGCGCCGTCAAACGGTTCAGGGGCGACAGGAACGGGAAATAGTGCGGCGCATGTTCTGGACCGCCGTCGGGATCGGCGCCGGCGCCGCGGCGGCGGTGCTGGTGTCGCGGTGGATACGCCGGACCGGCCAGGCCATGGCTCCGGCGAACGTGGCCCGCGAGGCGAGCCGGGGCGTGTCGGACCTCGTCGAGCTGGTCCGTCAGTCGGTCGCCGCGGGCCGCACCGCCATGGCCGAGAAGGAAGCCGAGATCCGGGCCTCGCTCGAGTAACGGTCAGGCCGCGGGCGAACGCCGCGGGAGGCGTACCCGGAACGAGGCCCCGCCGCCCGGACGCTCCTCGACCCGCACGGTCCCCCCGTGCAGCTCGACGAACCGGGCCACCAGGGAGAGCCCGATGCCGAGACCGGGGGAGGGCTGGTCGACCTGGCCTCTCCGGAAGGGCTCGAAGACGGCCGTGCGGAGCTCCGGGGCCAAGCCCGGCCCGTCGTCCTCCACCACGATCAGGACATGATCGCCTTCCGGCCTCAGGCGAACCCACACCTGGCTGTCCAGGGGGGTGTGCCTGGCCGCGTTGACCAGCAGGTTCTCCAGGACGCGCTCGAGCTTCCCCGCATCGACGTCGGCCTCGACCGAGCCAACTTCCAGGTGCACGTCCCGCCCCGCCAGGAAGTCCGCCTCCGAGACAACGGAGCGAATCAGCTTTCCCAGGTCGGTCGGCTTCAGCAACGGTTCCGCCACCCCTCGGACCAGTCGTTCGAGGTCGAGGACGTTCGACAGGATCCGCTCGAGCTTGCGAGCGTTCGTGGCCAGGCGAGCCAACAGGTCCAGCTGCTCCTCGCGGGAAAGGGACGCCCCTCGCTCCAGGGTCAGGGCGAGGCCGAGCACGGCCGTGAGGGGCGTCCGCATGTCGTGCGACACCGCCTCCAGAAACGTGTTCTTCAGGTCGTCGAGCTCCCGAAGGCGCTGTGCCGCTTGACGCTCTGCATCCAGGGCCCGCTCAATCTCCGCCTCGGCCTGCTTGCGGACCGTGATGTCCCGCACATACCCGGTGAACAGCGGGGGGCCGGGAAGATTGACTTTGGTGATGGCGACCTCGACGGCGAACTCCGTGCCGTCGGCCCGACGCGCGCTGGTCTCGATCGGCTGTCCCAAGATCCGAGAGCGGCCCGTCTCGAGATAGTGGCGCAGGCCGTCTCGGTGGCGGTCTCTCAGTCGCTCGGGGACCAGGAGCTCGGCCATGTCTCGACCGAGGACCTGCTCCCGTCGGTAGCCGAACGTCCGCTCGGCGGCGGGGTTGAACTCCACGATCTTCCCGGCCCCATCCATGACCACCACGGAATCGAAGGCCGACTCGACGATGGCGCTCTTTCGGGCCTCGCTCTCACGGGCACGGTCCGCCGCCTCTCGTTCGCGCTGCAGGAGGCGGGCGTTCTCGATCGCGACGGACGCATGGGAGGCCAGCACCTCGAGCACCCGGAGGTCCTCGTCGTCGAATTGGTCGATCCCCAGCTTGGCCAGGGCAATGGTGCCGATGACGCGTTCCGTGTACTTGAGGGGCACGACCAGGAGTGACTCCTCGATCTCCGGCGTCCCCGGGATGGTCACCGCGATCGGGTCGTCGTTCGTGTCCGGTGCGTAGTAGGACTCACCGGTGGCGGCGACGCGTCCGGTGATGCCCTGGCCCACCTGCATGATCAGCGCCTGGAAGGTCTCCCCCTGGTACTCGGTCAGCTCGCCGCGGAACGCCACCGGCAGCAAGGTGTTCCCGTCGTCCGAGATCAGATGGACCCGGCAGTTGTGGTACTCGATGATGGTGCGCAGCTCGGTGCAGACGGCCTCGGCGATGTGGCGGACGTCGTTCAGCTCGTTCAGCCGGCTGGCCAGGCTGTGGAGCATGCGAAGCTGCCGGACCGAGCGCAGGTCCGGCTCCAGGCCCGCGTTGAGGAGGCGCTCGCTGGCGCGCTCGTTCAAGCTGAGGGGACGATCCAACATCCTGGCCTTTCATCGGCTCCCGGTGGAGGGCGGTTGAGGAGCCTCCGCTCGCCGGAACGGCGGAAACGCCGGGAGCCGCCGCTAGACTAGCCGCGATGCTCGGCGGCCAGATCCGCAGGACGTTCACGTCCTTCTTCGAGGAGCGGGGGCACAAGCTGCTGCCCTCGGCTTCCCTCATCTCGCCCGACCCCAGCCTCCTGCTGACCACGGCCGGGATGGTGCAGTTCATCCCCTACTTCCTGGGCCACGCGCCTCCGCCGGCGCCGCGGATCACCACCGTGCAAAAGGCGTTTCGGACCACGGACATCGACCTGGTGGGCCACAGCCCCCGCCACAACACCTTCTTCGAGATGCTGGGGAACTTCTCCTTCGGCGACTACTTCAAGTCGGGGGCGTGCGCCATGGCCTTCGAGCTGGTCACGGAGCGATACGGCATCGATCCGGACCGGTTGTGGGTGACGGTGTACGAGACCGACGACGAGGCCATCGAGATCTGGGCCGGCGAGGTGGGGATCCCCCGGGACCGCATCGTGCGACGGGGCTGGGACGACAACTTCTGGTGGACCCACGCGGCGGGTCCCGGCGGTCCGTCCTCGGAGATCTTCGCGGACCGGGGACCCCAGTACGGCCCCGACGGGGGGCCGGCCGTCGACGAGGATCGGTACCTGGAGATCTGGAACCTCGTGTTCATGCAGCACGAGATGAACGACGCGGGCGACATCGTGGGCGACCTCCCGAAGAAGAACATCGACACGGGCAGTGGCCTGGAGCGCGTGGCCATGGTCCTCCAGGACAAGCCGAGCTTCTACGAGACCGACCTGTTCCAGCCGCTGATGGCGGTGGTGGAGGAGCTGGCCGGCCGGAAGTACGGCGAGGACGAGCGGGCCGAGGTCAGCCTGCGGATCCTGGCCGAGCACGGACGGGCCACCGCGTTCCTGGTGGCCGACGGGGTGCAGCCGTCGAACGAGGGCCGCGGATACGTCCTCCGCCGGATGCTCCGCCGGCTGGTCTCGCATGCGCGCCGGCTGAGCATCGAGCGCACGGTCACCCAGCCCCTGGCCGAGGCCACGGTGGAGGGCTTCGGCGACGCGTACCCCGAGCTGGTGGAGAACCGCGAGTACGTGCTCCAGGTGATGGGCTCGGAGGAGGAACGGTTCCGGGCCACGCTGCGCCAGGGTCTGGTCCTGTTCGAGCACGAGGTGGACAAGGCCTCCGTCGGCCGGCTCCCCGGCGACGTCGCGTTTCGCCTCCACGACACCCACGGTTTCCCCCTGGAGCTGACCATGGAGCTCGCGGCCGACCAGGGGCTGGAGGTGGACACCGACCGGTTCGCCGAGCTCATGGAGGAGCAGCGGCGACGAGCCCAGGACGCCGCCAAGCGGGTGGGCGCCGGGTCGGAGTCCTTCGCCGCGCCCGAGACCGAATTCGTCGGCTACGAGCGCCTGGAGGAAGAGGGCCGGGTGGTGGGCCTCCTCGGTCCCGGTGGCGAGGAGCTGGACGTCGCCGCGGAGGGCCAGGACGTCAGGGTGTTCCTGGACCGCACGCCCTTCTACGCGGAGTCCGGCGGCCAGGTCGGCGACACGGGCGTCATCCGAACGGCCGGCGGCGCCATCGCCGTGCGCGACGCGCAGTGGGCGGGTCCCCGGTCGATCGTCCACATCGGACGGGTCGAGTCGGGTGAGGTCCGCCGGGGCGAGGACGCGCAGGCCCGGGCGGACCCGGAGGCGCGGGAGGCCACGGCCCGCTCGCACACCGCCACCCACGTCGTCCACTGGACCCTGCGGAACCTCCTGGGCGAGCACGCCCGGCAGGCCGGGTCGCTGGTGGCGCCGGGACGGCTGCGGTTCGACTTCAGCCACCACCAGGCCCTCCCCCGGGACGTGTTGGAGGAGGCCGAATACACGGCGAACCGGCGGCTGGCCGAGGACTCGCCGGTGCGCGCGTACGAGACGACCATGGACTACGCGAAGAGCCAAGGCGCCATCGGGCTGTTCGGCGAGAAGTACGGCGACATCGTGCGGGTGGTCGAGATCGGCGACTACTCGCGGGAGCTGTGCGGTGGGACCCACGTGCCGCACACGGGAAAGGTGGCCGTGGTCCGGATCCTGGGCGAGGGAAGCATCGGCTCGGGGATGCGGCGGATCGAGGCCCTGGTGGGGCCCGACGCGTTGAAGCGGGTGAACGCGGAGCGGCGCCTGCTGGAGGAAGTGACGGCGGCGTTGGGTGCGGGCGACCCCGACCAGGCGCCCGAACGCGCACGCCGCGCCTTGGAGCGGATCAAGCAGCTGGAGAGCGAGCTCGGGAAGATCCGCAAGGGCGACCGGGCCGCGATGGTGGACTCGCTGGCCGGTCAGGCTCAGAACGTGGAAGGCGTGTCACTGGTGGTCGCCACGATGCCGGGCGAGGATGACGACGGACTCCGCGAGCTGGCCCAGTCCCTGCGGTCCCGCCTGGAGCGGGACGGAGCGGGGGCCGCCGTCCTGGCCAACGCCGATGGCAACCGGGCCCTGCTGGTGGCGGCGTGCACCCCTGCGCTGGTGCAGCGCGGGGTGAGCGCGCCCGAGCTGCTGCGGCCGGCCGCCGAGGCGATCGGTGGGGGAATGGGGGGGAAGCCCATCCTCGCCTTCGCCGGCGGCCCGAAGGCCGAGAACCTGGACCAGGCGCTGGGCACGGTTCCGGCCCGGCTGGCAGAGCTCCTGCGGGAGGTCTGAGCACGGGCGACGACGCCGGCCGAGACGCAGCGGCCGACCGGGCGGCCGGGCGCGTGCTCGGGCTCGACCTGGGCGACGTCCGGATCGGGGTGGCCATCTCGGACGACCGGCAGCGGATGGCCGTCCCGCTGGGCACCGTCCGCACCGGCGCGCCCCAGGACCTGAAGTCCATCGCCGCGCTGGTCCGGGACAACGATGTCGCCCTGGTGGTGGTGGGGCACCCGCTGTCCATGTCCGGTCACTGCGGTCCGCGGGCTCGAGCGGCCGAGGCGTTCGCCGGCGCCCTTCGCTCGTTCCTGGACGTGCCGGTGGTGCTGCACGACGAGCGGCTCTCCACCGTGGAGGCTGAGCGGGCCCTCCGCGAGGCCGGCCTGAGCGGCCGCGAACGGCGCCGCGTGGTGGACCGGCAGGCCGCCGTTGTGATCCTCCAGTCCTACCTGGACGCCTCCCCCGGCCGGAGGCCGGCGGATCCGCCCTCAGCTTAGGAAGCAGCGGGGAACGGGTATGCTCCCCCGGCCGATGTTGGAGGAGCTCCAGGAGTCGACCAGTCGCGGCCCGCGCCATGCCCGTCCCCGGAGGCGACGGAAGCGCTGGATCGCGGTGCTCCTGATCCTCGCGCTGCTGGCCGGAGGCGGGGTCTTCGCCGTCACCACCTATTACCACTGGTGCCAGGAGGCCTCGGGGCCCCAGAAGCCGATCACCCTCACCATCCCCGAGGGCACCAGCGGCAGCTCGATCGTCTCCATGCTCCACGACAAGGGCGTCATCCGGTGCTCCCTGGTCGACAAGTTCGTCCTTCGCCGCGAGGGCATCTCCAACGAGTTCCGGGCCGGGACGTACCACCTGACCACGAACATGACCCTGGACGCGGCGATCAAGGTGCTGACCACTCCGCCCCACAAGGCCGTGACGGTGCGGATGACCATCCCGGAGGGGTTCCGGCTGACCGAGATCGCGGCCCGGGTCCACTCCCTGTTCGGCATCCCGACCAAGGAGTTCCTGACGGAGGCCGAGAGCGGGAGCTACACGCTGCCGCCGTACCTCCCCGAGGGCAAGCGCACGGTGGAGGGCTTCCTGTTCCCCGAGACCTACCAGGTGGTGCAGAAGACGGCCACCGCCGACAGCATCATCCGGCTGCTGCTGTCCCAGTTCCAGAAGGAGGTCCAGGACCTGCCCTGGGACAACGCGAAGAAGCTCGGGGTGTCCCCCTACCAGGTGGTCACCATCGCCTCGATGATCGAGCGGGAGGCGAAGCTGGACAAGGAGCGGCCCCTCATCGCCGCCGTCATCTACAACCGGCTGAAGATCCACATGCCGCTCGGCATCGACGCGACCCTTCAGTACATCGACCCGGATCCCTCGAACGGCCTCACAGCATCGGATCTGCTCATCGAGAGCCCCTACAACACGCGGCTGCACCCCGGACTCCCGCCCACGCCGATCGCCAGCCCCCGGCTCAGCTCGATCGAGGCCGCGCTCAACCCGGCCCCCGTCAGCTACCTCTACTACGTGCTGTGCCCGAAGGACGGTCCGGGGAAGCACCGGTTCTCCACGTCCTACGACGACTTCATCAACAACAAGAACGAGTGCCTGGGCTAGCGGGCCTCGACCGCCTCGAGCCGGTCGGCCCCCGGACCCGCCTGGCCGGCATCATCGGCTGGCCGGTCGAGGAGAGCCTGTCGCCGGCCATCCACAACGCGGCGTTCCAGGCGCTCGGGCTGGACTGGACCTACGTCACCTTTCCGGTTCCGCCCCGGAAGCTCGGCCGGGCGCTGCGGAAGCTCCGGCGGACCGACCGGTTCGGCGGCGCCAACGTCACCATGCCCCACAAGGACGCCGTGGCCCGCCTGGTGGACGAACTCACCGAGGACGCCAGGCTTCTCCGGGCGGTGAACACCGTCGTGGTCGGCTCCAGGGGGTTCGCCGGGCACAACACGGACGCGCCGGGGTTCACCAGGTTCCTGGAGGAGGACGCCGGCTACGACCCCGCCGGGCGGTCCGCCCTGGTGCTGGGTGCGGGAGGGGCCGCCCGCGCCTGCGCCCTGGCCCTGGCCCGGGGCGGCGTGGCCGAACTAACGGTGGCCGCGCGCGACCCGAGCAGGGCGTCGGCGGCCCTCGGCCCGCTGGAGGGAACGCCGGTCCGGACCGCCGCGATCCCGTGGGACGGTGCGCGGGCCATCCGGGCGGACGTCGTGGTGAACGCCACGCCCGTGACCGATCCGGCGGAGCTTCCGCTTCCACCCCTGGGGCCGGAACGGCTGGTGGTGGACCTGTGGTACCGGCCGGCGGTGACCCCGCTGGTGGCGGCGGCTCGCGAGACCGGCGCGGCCGCGTTCACCGGCCTGGGCCTGCTGGTCCACCAGGCCGCGCTGTCCTTCGAGCTGTGGACCGGACAGGCAGCGCCCGTCGCCGCCATGTCCGCGGCAGCTCTGGCGGCCCTGGCCGAGCCCCTCACCTGAAGCCCCGGAGGGCGGGACCCGAGGGCCCGTTCTCTCAAGTCCCTCATCACCGTGTGCCGATGCATTGGTCGGACCCTCATGGACCTCGATTTCAGTGCGCTGGCTTCGCGCGTCGCGGCGCGGGCGGACGTCCTTGGCTGCGTGATCCTGTCCCGGGACGGCCTCGTCCTGGGCGCGTTCCCTCCGAACGGCGAGCGGGACGTGACCCCTGCATGGCTGCGGTTCTCCTCGGTGGGCGAGCCGGAGCGTGGGTTCGTGGAGTTTCCCGATGAGCTGTGGGCCTATTGCCGGCTGGGCCCGTACGCGGCCTTCGCGGTGGGTAGTCCGAGGACCCGAGCGGGTGTCCTCCTCGACTACCTGGAGCAGGCCCTGCTGGTCGCGGAGGACTCACGAGAGCTTCGCGCAGCGGTGCGGCGCCCGGAGACGGTTGACCTGAATCGTGAGCGCTTCGGCATCGTGCTGCCCGTCGGGTCCCGTCCGGACTCGGCTCCCCAGCTGGCGGCGCATCCAACGGTCGAAGCTTCCCCCGACGTCCACACCGCTCCTCCCGAGGTCCACACCGCTCCCCCCGAGGTCCCCGCGGCTCCCCCCGACGTCCCAGCGGCTCAGTTCGACGCGCCTGCAGCACCCCTCGACACGCCGACGGCTCCCTCTGAGGTCCCCGCGGCGCTCCTCGACGTGCCCCATCCAGTGGCAAGCCCTTCAGTGCCTCCTCCGTCCCCACCGCAAGTCCCCGTGCAGTGGCCGGTCGACCCACGTCCCCCTCAGGCGCCGGAACCCGAGGGGCTCTGGGCGCGGTTCACGTCGGCACTCCGCCCCCCGTCCGAGCCCGTTCCGCAGGCACCGATGCCGATCGAGGCCGAACCCGACGAGCCGGCCGGCCACCCTGAGGATATCGACCGTGTTGCGCTGGCCAGGGAGTTTGCCGAACTCCTACAGGACCCGCCGTTCGGTGTCGAAGAAGGACGGTAGCCACCACCCCAGGCACCGAAGGACGACAGGTGAGACACAAGACCAAACAACTTGGCCAGATCCTGGTTGAGCAGGGTTTGGTGACCCAAGAGCAGGTGGACGCTGCCCTCGCCGAGCAGATGCGCGTGCCCAAGTCACTGGGGCGGATCCTGATCGACCTCCGTCTGATCAAGGAGACAGATCTCGTGCGCGCGCTGGCGCATCAGATCGGCATGGAGTTCGTTGACCTCACGGACTACTCGGTGGACCCGGCGGTGACGGCGCTCATCCCTGAGAGCATGGCCAAGCGATACCGCGCCCTCCCCATCGGGGAGCGTGACGGGCGACTGCTGGTGGCAATGTCCGACCCCGCCAACGTCTACGCCCTGGACGACATCCGCACGGTCACCGGGCGCGAGGTCCAGCCGGTGGTGGCGACAGCCGCGGACGTCAACGCCGCCATCAGCAAGTACACCAACATGAGCGGAGCGGTAGAGCAACTGGCCCAGGAGGCCTCGGATGCCTCCGATGAGATCATCGATCTCGACACGGCAGCGGCTGCCGTGGAAGACGCGCCCATCGTCAAGCTGGTCCAAATGCTCCTCAATCGGGCAGTGGGGGAGCGAGCCTCGGATGTCCACATCGAGCCAATGGAGCGCGACGTCCGCATTCGCTTCCGGGTGGACGGGGTGCTGCACGAGGTCATGCGATCCCCCAAGAACATCCAGAAGGGATTGATCAGCCGCATGAAGGTCATGGCCGACATGAACATCGCGGAGCGGCGCGTTCCCCAGGACGGACGGGTCAGCCTGCGGGTGGGCGCGTCCACCGTGGATCTTCGGGTGGCCACGCTCCCGACCGTCCACGGCGAGAAAGTCGTCATCCGGATCCTGATGAAGGAGTCGGTGCTGCTCAGGCTGGACGAGCTGGGCCTGCTGGACGACGCGTACAAGCGTTTCGAGCAGTCCTTCCGCAAGCCGTACGGGGCCATCCTGGTGACGGGTCCGACCGGCTCGGGAAAGTCGACGACCCTGTACGCCACGCTGAACATCGTCAACCAGGAGGACCGGAACATCATCACGGTCGAGGATCCCGTGGAGTACCGGCTCCCCGGCGTGAACCAGATCCAGGTCAACGTGAAGGCGGGATTGACCTTTGCGGGGGCCTTGCGATCGATCCTCCGAGCGGACCCGGACGTAATCCTCATCGGCGAGATCCGCGACCGTGAGACTGCGCTGATCGCGGTGGAATCCGCGCTGACCGGTCACCTGGTTCTGTCCACCCTTCACACGAACGACGCGGCCAGCGGCATCACTCGACTGAACGAGATCGGAGTGGAGCCATTCCTGGTGGCGTCAGCCTTGGACTGCCTGGTGGCCCAGCGCCTGGCCCGGAAGCTGTGTGACCGGTGCAAGGAGCCGTACGGGCCTACCCCCCTCGAACTCGCAGAAGTCGGATATCCGGAGCATGTCTGGCAGGACATCCCGGTCCTGTACCGAAGGGTGGGGTGCGCGCTGTGCGCCCACACCGGCTACCTGGGGCGGCTCGGCCTGTACGAGGTGATGCCGGTGACCGAGGAGATCGAGCGCCTGGCCGTGGAGCGGGCCTCGTCGGACGACATTCGAAAGGTCGCCATCGAACAGGGAATGATTCCGCTTCGCCAGGACGGGCTGGCCAAGGTCCGGCTCGGGGTCACGTCGATCGAGGAAGTGTTGAGGGTGGTGGTCTGAGTTGTCCACACCGGTGAATCACATGGCACGGTCAGGTCCGGGGGAGTCGGAGCCGAAGGTCCCGATTCCGGAGCTGCTCGACATCGTCCTGGAGCGGGACGCCTCGGACCTGCATCTCACCGTGGGGGCTCCGCCCACCCTCCGGGTCCATGGCGACCTCGTCCCGTTGGAGGGGCACCCGGTCATGGAACCCAGAGGCCTCCAGGACATGCTGTACGCCATCCTCCCCCAGCGGAAGCGGGAGAAGCTGGAGGAGGACCTGGAGCTGGACATGTCCTACTCGCTGCCGGGCAAGGCCAGGTTCCGGGTCAACGTGTACTACCAGCGTGACTCCATGGGGGCGGCGTTCCGACTCATCCCCATGGCCATCCGAACCGTGGATGAGCTCGGCCTACCAAAGGTGGTCGAGGAGTTGGCCCGCCTACCTCGGGGGCTGGTCCTGGTTACCGGGCCCACCGGATCGGGGAAGTCGACCACCCTCGCGGCGCTAGTCGACGTGGTCAACCGGGAGCGGCCCTGCCACATCATGACCGTGGAGGACCCGATCGAGTACCTCCACCACCACCAGCGATCGATCGTCAACCAGCGCGAGGTGGGGGCCGATACCCACGGGTTCGGCAACGCCCTCAAGCACGTCCTGCGTCAAGACCCCGACGTGATCCTGGTGGGTGAGATGCGGGATCTCGAGACCATCGGGACGGCCATCACGGCCGCCGAGACCGGTCACCTCGTCTTCGCCACCCTGCACACGCAGGATGCCCCCCAATCCATCGACCGCATGATCGACGTGTTCCCCCCGCACCAGCAGCAACAGGTACGGGTGCAGCTGTCGACCACCCTCCAGGGCGTGGCAACGCAACAGCTCCTGCCCACAGCAGACGGGAAGGGGCGCGTCGTGGCCGCCGAGGTCCTGGTGGCCACCCCCGCCGTGAGGAACCTGGTCCGGGAGGGCAAGACCCACCAGATCTACTCGATGATGCAGGCCGGCGGCCGGTTCGGCATGCAGACCATGGACGCGTCGCTCGCGGAACTCGTCCGGGGAGGAAAGATCACCCACCAGCTCGCCCTCGATCGCTGCCACGACCCCGAGGAGCTCACCCGCCTGCTGGGTGGCATGGGTGCGTTGGGGGCCGGCAACGGATACGGGATGAGCGGGCCGCTGATGGGAGGAAGTCTTGGCTAGCACGACGTACAACTACCGGGTTCGCGACGGGCAAGGGAAGCTCGTCAGCGGCACCCTCGCCGGAGACAGCGAAGCGCTGGTGCTGACCCGGCTCCGGGAGATGGGATACGTCCCGATCAAGGTCGAACAGAAGCGCGAGGGCATGGGCCGGGAGATCACGCTCCGACCGGGCCACGTCAAGCGCAAGGACCTGGCGATCTTCACCCGCCAGTTCGCCACCATGGTGAACTCTGGTCTTCCCATCCTGCGGGCCATGACCATCCTGGCGAACCAGACCGAGAGCAAAGCCCTGTCCAAGGCAGTCGCCGACGTCCGGGTGGACGTCGAGCAAGGGTCCTCTCTGTCGGCGGCGCTGGCCAAGCATCCCAAGGCGTTCAACAACCTGTACGTGGCCATGGTCCGATCGGGGGAGACGGGCGGCGTCCTCGACGCCGTCCTGCTGCGGCTGGCCGACCAGATCGAACGGGAGGTCGAGCTCCGGCAGACCATTCGGTCCGCGATGACCTACCCGGTGGTCGTGGTGATCTTCGTGACGCTGATCCTGATGGCCATGCTCCTGTTCATCGTCCCGCAGTTCCAGAACATCTATACGCAGCTCGGGGGCACGCTTCCCATCCCGACCAGGATTCTCCTGGCGGTGTCGAATGGGGTCCGCCACTTGTGGTGGCTGGTCATCCTGGCCACCATCGGCGCCGTCTTCGCGTTCAAGCGGTACAAGAAGACGGCGAAGGGTCGAGCTCGGATCGACGCCCTCAAGCTGAAGGTTCCGATCTTCGGCCCGCTGTTCCATAAGGTTGCCCTGTCCCGGTTCTCCAGCACCCTCTCGGTGCTGTTGCGCTCGGGGGTGCCGATCCTTCAATCGCTCGACATCGTCTCCGAGACGGTCAACAACGACGTCCTGAGCAAGGCCGTGGGAGACGTCCAGACCAGTGTGAAGGAAGGCGAGAGCATCGCGCGTCCGCTGGGGTCGCACGCGGTTTTCCCGCCCATGGTGGTCCAGATGCTGGCGGTGGGGGAGGAGACCGGAGCGGTGGACACCATGCTCGAGAAGGTGGCCCAGTTCTACGACAGCGAGGTGAAGGCCTCGGTGGACGCGCTCACCTCGATCATCGAGCCCGTGCTCATCGCGATCGTCGGTGCCTGCGTCGGCATGGCGGTCATCGCGCTGTACCTGCCCATGTTCAACCTGATCAACCTGATCAAGTAAGACCAGACCAGGAGCGCAGGAGGCAGCCCGGAGCGGTTGCCTCCTGCGCTCTCTCGTCCGCCCCCATCATCTGTGGGTGATCCGAATGCATTGTCCCGGGCGGTGCCAACCGGCCTAGGACCATGTGCCCTCCGAAATCTCCTCCGAAAGAAGGGTAAAGCCGCGCCTGCCGCTGCCGAGAAAAGGGTGGAACACGAAGTGCGAAAGCAAGAGAGGGAGGTGAACAAATGCTGAAGCACTACATGAAGAAGCGTTACGAGGAGGAGGAGGGTTTCACCCTCATCGAGTTGATGGTGGTCGTTCTGATCATCGGCATCCTGATCGCCATCGCTCTCCCGACCTTCCTCGGCGCTCGGACCAGAGCCGAGAACAAGGCGGCCGAGTCGAACCTCCGCAACGGCATCGCCGCGGCGAAGACGTTCTTCACTGACGGCGACACGTACACTGCGTTCGACGCAGCGGCTGGGACGACGATCGAGCCGTCCCTCCAGTGGGTCGACGGCGCTGCGGTTGTCGTTCAGGATGTCGGCGTCCAGGGCGTAGGAGCAACGACCGTCCAACTCACAGCGCTGAGTGGCTCGGGCACCTTCTATTGTCTGGGGGACGACTCAACAGCCGGAACCACCTACGGACAGGGTGCAAGCAACGCAGCCGCATTGACGGACTGCACGCACACGTCGGCCACTGCCGCTGGTTGGTAGAAGTTTCGCGATCCACGAGTAAACGCTGCAAGGAAGGGGCGGCCTCCGGGCCGCCCCTTCCTTATGGCCCCGACTGACGGATGGGGAACCACGCGGCCGGAGTCCGGCTTGCCGACCTCCAAACGATCAAGCGATTCCCCCCCCCGGAGCCGATGCCCTGGACGGGGTATTCCCATGCAAACCGAAGTCTTCGACCGAGCCCTTACAGCACGCGTCGATGCCTCGCGGCCTCGCCCTGGTCTGTGGATCCCGATCGCGATCGCTAGCCTGATCGCTTTCGCCGCGCTGCAGTTCTTCGTGGAACGCGGCGCCAACTCGGCGTTGGTGGGACCGCCCGGCGGAGCCGTCACCCATTTCGAAGTGGATTGGCCTACCGTCCGCTACCAGCTCGCCGGCGACGTCGCCCGATTCTTGGGATTGGGCCTTGCCGGGATCACGCTGGCGCTTCGGGGGCGGCGAAGGGTCTTCTGGATCCCCGCGGCCAGCTACGTGACAGCGCCGCGGCTCATCGGCTGGGGCGAGAGCAACTGCCAGGTCTTGGGGCGGCTCCCCGCGGCGATCGGTGCCGGCTGGCGGCCTGCGAGCGCCGGGTGCGACAGCGCCGCGGCCGCGGGCTGGGGACCTGCCCTTCTCGGGCTGGCCCTCGTGCTCCTCCCCGCGATCGTGCTGGTGGCCACACGCCGACCGCGTTCGAGCGAGCCTTTCTTCGCCGTCCCCACGACCTCGAACTCGAGCACGCCGACCCTGTCCCAGGTCGCGACGATCGGTGTCGCGGGCTTCGGCGTGTGGGCGACCCTGTGGGCCTGGCAGCTTGCCGGCACCCGCCCCTCCCCGTTCATCCCGCACATGCCGAACGTGATACCGCTCCTGGCATTCGGCCTCCTCCTCGGCACGCTGCGCCCCCGACTCGCCTGGACGCTCCCGGTGACGGCCATCCTGCTCTCGACGTACTGGCCCCATATCCCGCTGCCGGGACTCGGTTTCCGGATGAGCGACTCGCTGTGGCAGACGTTCGTAAGCTCGCTTCCCTCCTCCTGGCCGTACCTGGCGCTACCCGTGCTGGCGGCGTCGTGGAAGCCTGCGGCCCGGGCGTTGGAGGCACTCGCGGAGCGGCCGAGGCAAGCCGTTGTCCTGTTGAACGTGCTGAACGTGATCGATGCCCTCTTCACGTCTTTCGCCGTGCGCTCTGAGGGGGCGGTCGAGGCGAATCCCGTGGTGCGTGTGCTGGGTATGCTCGCCAAGGCCGTGCTCGTCGGAGCGCTGAGCATCGTGGTGTTCCGCGTGCGGCCTCGAGCGCTCGGCTGGCTCGTCCTCGTCTTCGGCGTCGTGCTCATCTGGCATCTCGCTGGCTTCTGGGCGAGTCCCCGGTAAACGACACACCCGGGCTTGGGACCTTATCGAGCGAGCTCACGCAGAGATCGGGACGTCCGCATCAAGATGTGCGTGTCCGCCCTATTGCGAAAGTCTCTGTTGAGTCGGTCCTTCGCCCTCTTCAGATGGGGTTGCGCGGCCCCGATAGGGGGGTAAGCGACTTGGAAGGATGATCGTTGAGCACCGAAGCTTCTCCTCACATCGTCGCATCGGCCGAGCGGCCTACGACCATTTCCGTGGAGTTCTCTGATTGGGTCCGGGAGCTCGCCACAGGCGACGGCTCGGACTTGCACGTGAAGGTCGGGTCCCCTCCGCTCATCCGGGAGGACGGCCAGCTCCGCCGCCTGGAGCGCCCCTCGCTGACCCCGCAGGAGACGGCGGACGTGGCCGCTCTGATCGTGCCGGATGACCGGAAGGCGCGGCTCGAGGAACGCGGCGAGGTGGACTTCGCGCATACGGTCCCCAGCGTCGGGCGGTTCAGGGTGAACGCGTTTCGCCAGCGGGGCTCGGTGAGCATGGTCCTGCGAAAGCTGCGCGTGGGCGGCCCCACCTTCGAAGAGATTGGGCTCCCGAACATCGTGGAGACGCTGGCGGACGAGGTCCGCGGACTGATCCTGGTGACGGGACCCACCGGGTCGGGCAAGACCACCACGCTGGCGGCCATGATCCAGCACATCAACCGGACGCGTCCCATGCACATCGTCACCATCGAGGACCCGATCGAGGTTCTGCACCAGGACCAGCTGGCCTCGGTGAACCAGCGCGAGGTGGGTCAAGACACCGAGACCTTCCTCACCGCCCTCCGGGCGGCCCTGCGCCAGGATCCCGACGTGATCCTGATCGGGGAGATGCGGGACAGTGAGACGGTGCAGGCCGCGCTCCAGGCCGCCGAGACCGGACACCTCGTCCTCTCCACCCTCCACACGGTCGACGCCACCGAGACCACCAACCGCCTGCTGGACTTCTTCCCGCCCCACCAGCAGCACCAGATCAGGCTGGCGCTGGCTGGCGTCCTCCGGGGCATCGTCTGCCAGCGACTGGTGCCGATGGTGGGCGGCGGGCGCCTTCCGTGCCTGGAGGTCCTGGTGAACACGGGCCGGATCGCCGAGCGGATCGTCAACCCGGACCTGACCTCCGAGCTCCGAGAGGTCATCGCGGAGGGTGGGTACTACGGGATGCGGACCTTCGACCAGTCGTTGCTCGAGATGGTCCGCGCCGGCCAGGTGACCATTGAGGATGCGATGGAGGCCGCATCGGTGCCCCATGACTTCCACCTGATGCTGGAGCAGGCCGGTCTGCTGAAGCCGAACGGTACGATCGCCACCGACCCACGAGGCGGCAGCAGCTCGGGAGCCGACCGCCCAGTTGGGCACCCGGCGTTCGAGGCCCTCCCGGCTGGGCCGCTGGTGGCCCCGGCCTTCTCTTCTGGCTAGCCGCCACTTGGACGGCAGAAACGGCCATTCGACCTAGCGCCAATACGCTCAATCGGCCATCGAAGTCTTCCGATAGCACTCCCAGATGAAGAACATCGGTGCGCTCCGGCGCGGGCTCCTGGCACGCATCCATGGCGATGAGCGGGGCTTCACTCTGATCGAGGTCATGGTTGCCATCACCATCATGTTTGCGCTGCTCCTGGCCCTCGCGTACACCGCGACCCTGGGATTCACGTATGAGTCCCTCGGCCGCCAGAAGCAGACGGCAACGGGCATCGCCGATCAGATCATGGAACAAGCCCGAGGCCTGGCCTGGGACAAGATCGTGGCCGGCCATCGGAGCTCGGATCTGAGCGGGGACGCGAACCTCGTGACGGGGTGCGCGGGCGACGCCGCCGGCGTGTACCGGTTCAAGTCGTGCACAGCCGGCAGCACGCCCGGGTCCGGCGAGAAAGTGGTCGCCTCGGCTGCCGCCTGTCCGGTGGGCACGCCCGATTGCGTTTCCCCACTCGTCCGGCACCAGGGAACGATCACGCAGAACAGCATCCCATTCAACTGGCGAACGTATGACACGAACAACTGTCCGCCGCCCTCCGGATGCAGCGGCATCGCGAATCCATATCGGGTCACGGTCATGGTGACATGGACGGGCGGCCGGGCGGCACCGAACAAGATCGTCCAGGTGCAAAGCCTGTTCTGGTCGCCGAGCGGATGCCGGAGCACGGCCACCCACCCCTTCGCCGCGCCGTGCCAGCCGTTCTTCTTCGGGACGGCCACGGTTCCGAAGGGCGAGATCAACATCACCGGGAGCGTGGTGGGGACCTCGTTCCAAAGTGGGGACCTGTTCGCCTCCGGCGTGCAGTCAAGCGTGCAGCAGGAGCAGCTGTCGCAGGCCCAGGGGAGCTTCACCCAGTCCGGGGTCAGCCTCGTGGACGATTCCGGGACCCACACGGCTGGCGGGACAGTGGTCGACACGTCCGCCGCGGACACCGATCCTGGGACCACGTCCGGCACCTGGTCGACCGCGGGCTGCCCGACCACCGTGACGTGCTCGGGAGGGTTGATCATCGCGAGCTCCAGCGTCGTCGGAAACGACGTCAGGCTCAACGCCCCCAGTGGCGAGACGGCCTTGAGCGACAGCACATCGGCGGCCGGCGGGGGAAACATCTGCCCACCTCCCACGGACACGGCTCAGACCGACGGGAAGCCGTGCGGTGGCTCGCGTATCCAGCAAGGTGGCACCCTCTCCGCCACCCTCAGACTGAACGGCACCACCCCTGTGCTGGGAAACGCCACGCTGGCCCAGATCCTCCAGGCTGCGAGTCTTCCCAACAAGACCTTCGCGGACCGGATTCAGTACAACCAGACGCCCGCGGGGCTGGTCTGCGCCCCCGTGGTCAACTCGGACGGCTGCATCGAGGAGCAAGCGACCCGCAACCTGGGGACCGTAAGCGTGGGCGGCCTGCCCTCCGGGCTGACGGCGCCGGCGGGATGGTCCTCATCCAACGGCTACTTCTCCATCAGCTCGTATCAGGACTCGGCCAAGGCGGCAGCCGGCACGAATGTCGTCCCCCCCACCACGACGCCGCAGGTCTTGGCTCCAACCGTCACCGGGCCGACCGGCACGGTGTCCTGCTGGAACGGATCCAATGGCTACAACACCGTCACGAACCCGGCGACGGCGCTGACTTGCGGGACGCTGACTCTCACCCAGACCTTGTCGGGGCACAACATCCAGGTCCTGATCTCGGCCACCTCGGTGAGCCCCGCCTCGATCACCAGATCCCCGACGGCGCCAAGCGCCACCATCACGAGCGTAACGGCGCAGGTGACCCCGCCTAGCGCCACGCTCGACTACAAGATCTTCATCGACGACTTCACGACGCCTGTGGTCGACCTGACCATCACGGTCAACCTGGGCGTGCTGGACGTCGAAGGCTCGTACGCGGTGGCTCCGGCCAAGGGCTCGTGAGAAGGATGCCGTCGCTCGGGTGGGCCGTTCGACGCAGTCGAGAAGAGGGCGGCATGACGCTGGTCGAGCTCCTGGTGGCCATGTCGATCATGGCCGTCGTGCTCCTGGTGTTCACCTCCGTCCTTGCCTCCGTCCAGGCCGGGGTGAATCGCCAGGACTCTCTGAGCCAGACCCTCGATCAGGCCCGCCTGTCCGTCCAGGAGCTGGATCGCGAGCTGCGCTCGGGCAACGTCCTGTACGACCCCGCCTTGGAGAACGCGCCTGCCGGCACGCCAGGCAGGATCCTCTCGTGCTCCGGATGTCTGCCCGGCTACACGCTTCGTGTCTACACCCAGACCAACGCGGACACCCGCGGCACCTATAGATGCGTGCTCTGGAAGATCTCGAACCAGGAGGTCATGACCCGGTGGTGGCCTCCACTCGAGCCCGCCAACGCGAGCGGCTGGCGGGTCGTGGCGACGGGGATCGTGAACCACGATCTCAGCCCCCTGGTGGTCCCCTTTACCCTCGATACCGACCCCCTCAAGGGCGGCCGAACCCTGGACATCCTGTACACCATGAACTCAGACCTGGCGCACAGTCCGTCGCAGACGGTCAAGATCCAGGCCGCTCTTACCGGTCGGAACACCTCGTACGGGTACCCGGCCAACATCTGTCAGGTGACCCCTTCCGGGTAGGAGGCAACGAATGCTGACGCGTATCCGAGACGACGAGCGTGGGGTGGCGATGATCGTCGCCCTCATGGTCACGTTCGTCGTGATGATGCTGGCGGCGGTGGTGTTCGCAGAGGCACTGCACAATAGCTCTGCGAGCGCCTACGACCGCAAGCGGCTTCAGTCGGTCGACTCGGCAGAGGCAGGGCTGGACTATTTCTACAACGCCCTCGAGCACACCCAGGCCTCCGGCCTTACCTCGATTCCGACGACGGGCTCCGTCGCGGCATCACCTGGGTCCGCCACGTTCACGGCCACGCCCACGTGGTATAGCGACACCACGGGCTGCAGCACCTGTGTCATCACGGGTCCCTTCTCGGACAGCTACTTCCCCCACTCCGTGAAGGTGGTGTCGGTTGGTACCACCAACGGCACCACCACTCGGACTATGGAGACTTTCATGACGCTCACCCCCGCGTTCGGTGGGTTCGCCGGTGCGGTGGTCACGGAGAACTGCCTCAGCCTCGTCAACAGCTTCACGATCACTGGGAATACGGTCTACGATGGGGACGTCTTCGTCACCAACTGCAACGCCGCCATGACCTCGGGGAACCAAACCATCAAGGGCAATGTGTACGTGAGCTGCACGGCCCCGAATACCACCAACTGTGGGTCGTTGAACATCGGCACCCAGGTCCACATCTATGGGGACGTCTGGGCCTACAAGGACATCACGGTCAATCAGCCCAACGCGCTGGTCGACCACAACGCGATCTCGTCGACCTCTTCATTGGCCGTTCCGGCCGGAACGGTGACCGGCTCGGGCACCTACTGCACCACGGTCTCGGGCACGTCGAACATCCACGGCGGGACGATCAGGCAGTGTCAGGGACCGCCTCCCAGTCCGGGGTTCCCGCACATCGGCTATGTGGACACGGGGGCACCGGCGCCCGCTCCTTCCCCTCCCGTCGCGAACAGCTTCTATAAGGCGGCGACCGACCCGAGCTGGTACGGGTCGAACGTCCAGGGCTGCTCGACCACGCCGGTCTCGAACTGCTACGAGGAACTCGTGTTCGGCTCGGTGGGAGACGCTACTTCGACCGCCTGCACGAACGCCCGCAACTACATCGAGGGAACCAGCGCGGGGACGTGGAACGGAGGTAATGGACCTCCAAATCTGGGGACCACTCCCGGTACCTACAGCGGGTTGGTGGTCAGGATCCTGTCCTCATGCACGTACGCCTCCAGCAACAACGTCACGATCAACCTCAATGCCGACCTGGCGATCATCTCGAACGGAAGCATCAGCTTGTCCCAGCGGTCGACCTGGAATGGCGCTTGCAGCTCCACCCCGACGCAGTGCGTTGGAACGGCTGGTGCAGCGCCCACACGCAAGATGTTCCTGATGGCACCGTGGTTGCCGAATGCCTCGGCCACCAGTCCCACCAATCCCTGTCCGACGGGCGACATCACGGTTGGCAACAACACGAACCTCAATTCGCTGGTGGCGGTGGGCCTGTATACGCCGTGCACGGCCCACATGAGTAACCAGAATGCGTTCTACGGGCAGGTCGTCGGGAGAAGCGTGGACATCGGCAACAACTGGAACATGAACTTCCGGCCCGTCGTGTTCCCCGGCGCCCACGTGACAGGTTTCACGCAGGACGTCGCCTACATCCGCGAGATCGCGTAAAGCGGCGCGCGTTCGTGGCACCGTGGGCTCTTTCCCCTGCTTCGGGCCGGCTGGAGTAGCGTTTCTCCGCTCATGACCACCGTCCGCGTCTTGATCGCTGTGCCCTTCGGGCTGATCTTCGGAAGTTTCCTCACGGTGGTCGTCCACCGGATCCCGCTGAAGGAATCCATCGTGACGGGTCGATCCAAGTGCCCCGCCTGCGGCCGCGTCATCGCGGCCCGGGACAACATCCCCGTGGTGTCCTGGCTCCTTCTGCTGGGGCGGTGCAGGAACTGCGGGCACCGGATCTCGCCACGGTACCCGTTGATCGAGCTGGCCACCGCCGGGCTGTTCGTCGGGGCGGCGCTGGCTTTCGACCGGACCCTGGTCCAGGCGATGATGGCCGCCTTCCTGGCCGTCATGCTGGCCCTGGCCATCATCGACGTCCAACACCGGATCATCCCCAACCGGATCACGTACCCGGCCCTCCTGACATTTGGGGTGGTCATCGGGATCGGTGATCTGGCCGGCGGGGGAGTGAACGTCGTGCACGCCCTCATCGGCCTGGGTGCCTACGGCGGGGGACTGCTGGTGATCGCGCTGATCTCGCCGCGGGGGATGGGGATGGGCGACGTGAAGCTGGGCGCGCTGGTGGGACTGGTCCTGGGCTCGTTGGCTCTGTCCAGGGTGGGCGTGGCCGCCGCCATGGCCATCCTGGCCGGGGGAGTGGGCGCAATCGTGGCCCTCGCCGGCGGCATGAGTCGCAAGCAGGCCCTCCCGTTCGGCCCCTATCTGGCCCTGGGCGCCGTGGTCGCCACCTTCGCCGGCCCCCAGATCGCCCACGGGTACCTTCGCCTGTTCTCATAGCGATCCCGACCGAGCCCATTCGCCACGAGGCGCTGTAGGGCGTTCGACCGTCCCCTCCACGTCTGATGCTCCTGGGGCCTGTTGAGGTTTTTGCTAATTACAGCTATGTAATTTAGCCTAGAGTGCCGATAGTTGCTCATCGGGATGCTTGACTGCTGTTGTTACGGATGTTAGCTTCCGGGCCCCCCGAACGGTTTGGGACAGAAGGGAGACCCGGGGCAGATGTTGAAGTTGTGGAACATGGTGCAGGTGTGCAACTTGTGGAGGATGTGACATGGGCAAGCGGCGGCCGTTCGTGGGGGATCGCCTGCTCACCGTGGGCGAGGTCGCCGCGACCATGCGCGTCTCGAACATGACCGTGTACCGGCTCATCAAGAGCGGGCAGCTGGCGGCGATCCGTGTGGGCAAGAACTACCGGATTCGGGAGTCCGACGTGAATCGCTACCTGTCGGACCGCTCCGTGAAGGTGGAAGGCGAGGCCTAGGTGGCCAGGACCCGAATCGGACTGGACATCGGCTCCACTGCGGCCCGGGCCGCGGAGATCAACGTGTCCTCGGACCCGCCCTCGCTGATCCGGGCGGCCCAGGTGCCGATGCAGGCGGGAGCCGTGGAGAACGGCGAGATCAAGGAGCCCCAGGCCGTGGCCGAGGCCCTCAAGGAGCTGTGGCGCCGGGGCGGCTTCAAGGGACGGCAGGTGTACATGGGCGTGGGGAACCAGCGGGTGGTCGTGCGGGAGGTCTCCCTTCCCTGGCTCCCCATCAAGGAGCTACGCCAGGCCCTGCCGTATCAGGTGCAGGAGTTCATCCCCATCGCCGTGGAGGACGCGGTGCTGGACTTCGACCCTCTGGACGAGTTCGAGCAGGAGGGGCGCCGCATGATCCGGGTCCTCCTGGTGGCTGCGCAGAAGGCCATGGTGAACGCGCTGGTCCAGACGGCCCAAGCGGCCCGGCTCGAGCCGGTGGGGCTCGACCTGACCCCCTTCGCCCTGATCCGGGCGGTGGGCGAGACCAACGGCGGACCCGTGATGGCCGAGGCCGGGGACGAGGCGGTGGTCGACGTCGGGGCCGACATCACCAGCATCTGCGTGCACGAGCGCACGGTGCCCCGGTTCGTCCGGATCCTCCCGTCCGGCGGAAACGACATCACCCTGGCCGTGTCCCGGGGCTTGGCCGTGCCGGAGGACGTGGCCGAGCGCCTGAAGCGAGGCGAGACCGTGGAGGGCGCGCCTAGCGTCGAGGAGGCATCCCGCGTCGCCGCCGGCCGGGCCACCGCCTTCGTGGACGAGATCCGTTCGTCGCTCGAGTTCTACACGGCGCAGAGCCCGGGCGCGAAGGTGGCCCGGCTCACCGTGACGGGCGGCGGGTCCAAGCTCGCAGGGTTCCTCCAGCTGCTGGGGCAGCGCATGTCTGCGGCCGTTGACCGGGGCCACCCGTTCGGGCGGGTCCGGCCCGACCTGGACCTGTCCGAGGGCGCCCTGGCCGACGCGGAGCCCCTGCTTGCAGTCGCCGTGGGGCTGGCCCTCCCGGGAGGCCAGCGATGACGCGGGTCAATCTCCTCCCCCCCGAGATCCGCGAGCGGGCCACGACCCGCCGGCAGACCATCCTCGTTGGGCTCGCCGGCGTGGCAATCCTGGCGGTGATCGTGTTCGCGTACGTGCTCCAGGGGTTCACCGAGTCGCGCATCAACCGGGACCTCGCGGCGCAGAACGCCACCAACGTCAGCCTCCAGCAGCAGGTCAACGAGCTTGAGCACTTCGCCACCCTGCGCACCGAGCTCCAGAACGAGGGGACGCTGTTGTCCCAGGCACTCGCCGGCACCGTCTCGTGGTCGGGTGTCCTGCACGACCTCTCCCTAGTGACCCCGGACCGGCTGTGGATCACGAGCCTTACGGGTTCCATCGCACCGCCCGCCGGTGTCACGCCCACCGTGCCGACCACCCCCGGGGAGACGCTCATCGGCAGCCTCTCGTTCGCCGGGAACGCCCTCGACTCCGACACCGTGGCCCTGTGGCTGACCCGCGTGGAGCAGGTCAAGGGCTGGGTGAACGCCTGGGTGAGCAGCGCCACGGCCAGCGCGGTCGGCGCCACGCCAGTGTTCTCGTTCTCGTCCACTGTCGATCTGAGCGCCAAGGCGGCCGTGCCGGGAGGCCAACTGTGAACCGCCAGCGGGCTCCGTTGTTCGTCGGGATCGCGGCCGGCGTGGTGGCCGTGATCGCGGTGGTGGTGCTGCTCATGCCGAAGATCTCGGCGGTCCACAAGCGCCAGGACGAGCTGACCACCGCTCAGCAGCAGGAGCAGACGCTCCGGGCCCAGCTGGCGCAGCTCGAGCAGGACCGCAAGGAAGCCAGGCAGATCAAGGGCCAACTCGAGCAGCTCCAGTCGAAGATCCCTCCCACGGCGGACCTGCCATCGCTGATCCGGCTGATCCAGGGGGCGGCCACGGCGGCCGCCGTGGACTTCGTGTCCATCTCCCCAGGCCAGCCCGCTGCGCCGGAGGGGGGCACGGGGGTGTCCACGATTCCCATCGCCATCCAGGTCGGCGGCTCGTTCTTCTCGGTGGAGGAGTTCCTGTTCCGGTTGGAGCACCTGCCCCGGGCGGTCAAGGTCACCCAGATCGGCGTCACCGCGTCCGCCGGAGGCACGGCCACCACCACGACGGCCACCCAGGAGCTCGCACTCTCGATCACCGGTCAGGTCTACACGACCGACGCCAGCGCCGGCCCGGGCTCGGTTCCGGGTCCCACGGCGGGTGCGGCACCGGTCGTCCCCGCCCCCACCACGTCCCCGGGCGAGTCCCCCAGCCCCAGCCCCAGCGCGACCCCGACGACTGGAGCGTAACGACCATGCCCATGACCCCCCGCGATCGACGCGCGCTGATCATCTTCGGAGTGGTGGTGGTGGCAGCCTTCGCCGCCTACATCCTGTTCCTGAAGAAGAGCCCGGCCCCGACGGTGGCCGAGCCGACCCCCACCCAGACCTCGACGGTGTCCCCGAGCCCCTCGCCGGTGCCGTCGGTCGCGACTTCCCCAACGCCCCGCGCTACGACCCCGCCGCCGGTGGTGGTGGGAGAACGTGATCCGTTCTCCCCGATCGTCGGCGGCGGGGGCGGCCCCACCGGGGTCACCGGACCGACGACGATTCCTCCGACGTCCCCGACCACCCCTCCCACCACGATCCCGCCATCCGTGTCGCCGCCCCCCTCACCACCGCCGACCCCGGTCGGGGGAACGACCATCGTGATCGATGGGCACACGATCACGCTCATCGACATCTTCCACAGGAACGGCGTGAAGTACGCCCAGGTGTCCGTGGACGGCACCGTGTACACGGTGAAGCAGGGACAGACCTTCGACGGCAACTTCAAGCTGGTCGACCCGGCGGGCGGCTGCGCCACCTTTCTGTTCGGGGACCAGCAGTTCCAGCTCTGCGAGAATCCCCAGAAGTAGACCCCGGCGCTCCGCGACTTGGGGGGAGCGGTCGCCGGTTCGGGGGGCGGCCCCTCGGGCTGCCCCCCATCACCCTCCGACCTGGAGGAACTCGAGCTGGTGGCGCCTGCCGGCTAGGTGGAGACCCGAGGAGCTGGGTCGTCCAACGGCGCCGGTGGCGCGGCGAGCGACGAGTCGTAGGGCGTGGCTTCCCCTCGGTCGGGAATGTGGACGACGGACTCTGCTTCGATCGATCCGTTGGGACTCGGTGACTCGGCCGCCATCGCAGGTACCTCGGAGACCGGAAGGACCTGATCGAGCTCCTCGAGTTGGTCGTCGAGCCTGATGACGACACCATCGAGGGGGCCTAGAGCCTCTCGCAACCGGTCCGGTACCTCGCGGATGAGAAGTCGGGTTTCCCTGGCTAGGCCCTCGAGCAAGCCCGCTGATTCCCGCATGGATGCCAAGTTCTCGATCTTCTCGGCGATCGCAGCTTCCTTGCGACTCTGCTCCTCCAGTTGCCGATCCAGAAGGTCCCTGGCGTGCCGGATGATCCGGCCGGTCCCTTCCTCCGCTGCTTCCATGATGCGGTAGGCCTCCTCCCGAACGTACTCCAGGGAGAGGTCGGGAGTCGGCATCTCGGGCGTTGTCCTCGACGCTTCGGCCTGGACGGAGAGCTCCATTTCCTTCTGGACCAGCGTTTGTCGCAGGACGGCGCTCTCGGCCCGAGCCTCCTCTTCTCTTCTCCGGAGGGTACGGATCTCGGTCTCGGCTTCAGTGATGAGGCTGTCGCGCTCGAGGAGGAACTGGCGGACATGGTCGCGCCGGTATCCAAAGACTGCCCGGCCCAGCCGCGTGGGGCGAGGTGCCATGAGACCTCCTTACACGTCAGCGGGGCCAGCGCGGACATTATCTCTGCTCGATCGAAGGGTTCAACCACCTGGCCGCGCCACTGTCCTGGGGAAAGGAACCCGGAACCTGAGGAACTTTGAGCCGAAAGTCCGATGTGATGGAGGGTCGGACCTGTCGACACTCTCCTGGGGGAGCGGATCGTCGCGCCCCGCGATGACGTTAACCCAGAAAGTAGCCATGGGGATGAGCTCAGATGGTCGCGGGCAACCGCGAGTCCTCATCGTGGAGGACGACTCCGAGAATCGAAGGCTGCTCCGGGCAGCGCTGGAGGGTGAAGGCCTAGTGGTGGTGGGGGAGGCGAGCAATGGGGAGGAAGCGCTCGAGATCGTCCAGAGGGGCGCGCCCGACGTGATCCTCATGGACGTGCGGATGCCGGGGATGGGTGGGATCGAAGCCGCCAGGCTCATCAAGGAAGTGTCGCCACCCACGCAGGTGTTGATGCTCACCGCGTACGACGGCCCCCTGCCGACCCGAAGCGCTCAGCAGGTGGGTGCCTACGCTTACCTGGTGAAGGGCTGCTCCGCCGGGCTCATCCGCGATGTCATCCTGCAGGCGTGGAAATACGGGGGCGGACTCCGGTACGGAAGCGGACTGGATCCGTCCTCAGCGGTGTAGGCCCCGCCCGCCTGATCGACGCCCCCATCGCTTCTGGGAACGAGGGCTGGGACGATCTTCCGATGCCTCGTCGGCATCGGGAGGCCTGACCTGCATGGCGACCATGATCCGATACCAGGAGGGCTCGTAGGCCTCCCGTTCGATCTCGACCTCCACGCCGTCGGCCTCTTCTTTCTGCATACATCGAATGTAGTCGCCCGAGTCCCCGGCAGCATCGTCCGAAGGGCCCATTGCATCGAGGCAGATTGCCTAGGCGACTCCCCAGAATGCGTGAGGGTGACCATTCGGGGCCGGGTGAGGTGCGGATGGCGGATTGGTCCGCCCCTATAGTCTTGGCATGCTGCGGTCCCTACGGTTCCTCACCGCAGGCGAGTCGCACGGCCCGGCCCTGGTGGCGGTGCTGGAAGGCCTGCCCGCCGGCGTGCCGGTCTCGGTGGAGGCGCTGGGCCGCGAGCTTGCTCGACGCCGGCACGGCTACGGGCGAAGCGGCCGCCAGCGCCTGGAGACGGACCCGGCTGAGGTCCTGGGCGGCGTCCGCCACGGGTTGACCCTGGGCACCCCGGTCGCGGTGTCGGTCCCCAACGCGGAATGGGGGGAGAAGTACCGCCAGCGCATGGGCGTGGAGGGAGCACCGGACCCGGACGAGCGCCTGACCAGGCCCCGCCCGGGCCACGCCGATCTGGCTGGGATGCAGAAGTACGGGTTCGACGACGCCCGCAACGTGCTGGAGCGGGCCAGCGCCCGCGAGACCGCCGCCCGGGTGGCCGCCGCTTACTTCTGCAGGTCGTTCCTGGGCGAACTGGGCGTAACGGTCGTGTCCCACGTGGTGGCCATCGGGAAGGTCCGCACGCCCGCCCGGGCCCGCCTCCCGGGGCCCGGGGATGCCGACGCCGTCGACCGGTCGCCGGTGCGCTGCCTGGACCCTGAGGCGTCCTCGCGGATGGTCGAGGCCATCCGGGCCGCCCAGAAGGCCCGGGACACGCTCGGCGGAGTCTTCGAGGTGCTGGCCTACGGGGCGCCGCCCGGGCTCGGGTCGCACGTGCACTTCGACCGGCGCCTGGACGGCCGGCTGGCCCTCGCCCTCATGAGCATCCAGTCGGTGAAGGGGGTCGAGGTCGGCGACGGCTTCGCCTCGGCGGCCCGACCAGGGTCCCGAGCCCACGACGAGATCGCCCTGGTCGAGGGGCGGGTCCGACGGCGGACCGGCCGGGCCGGCGGGATCGAGGGCGGCATGAGCACGGGCGAGGCCATCCGGGTCCGCGCGGCCATGAAGCCGTTCTCGACCCTGGCCCGGCCGCTGCAGACGGTGGACCTCGCCACGGGGCAGCGGGCGGTGGCCATCCGCCAGCGCTCCGACGTGTGCGCGGTGCCGGCGGGGGCGGTGGTGGGGGAGGCCATGGTGGCCCTGGTCCTGGCCGACGCGTTCCTGGAGAAGTTCGGCGGCGATTCCCTGGAGGAGACCCGGCGGAACCTGGAAGCCTACCTGGCGGGGCTGCCGTGAGCACCGGTCACGTCTACCTGGTGGGGATGCCCGGCTCCGGGAAGTCCACGGCCGGCCAGGCCCTGGCCGAGGTGCTCAGGTTGCCGTTCGTCGACCTGGACAAGGAGATCGAGCGCGCGGCCGGGTCGCCCGTGGCCGAGATCTTCCGGGATCAGGGCGAGCCGGGGTTCCGAGCGCTGGAGCGGGACGCGCTGGAGCGGGCCGCGGCCGGGCCTCCCGCCGTCGTGGCCTGCGGCGGAGGGGTCCCCTTGCGGGAGGACAATCGCGAGCTGATGCGTTCCACCGGGACCGTGGTGGCCCTGGACGTGCCGGTGGGCCGGCTGTGGACGAGGGTCGCCGCCGGCGTTCCCCGTCCGCTGGTCACGGGACCGGTGGACCTCCGGCGGATCGACCGGGAACGGAGGGCCGCCTACCGCGACGTGGCCCACCACCGGGTGGACGGGGCCGGCCGGCCGGCCGAGGTGGCGGCCCGGATCGCGGAGGTCCTTCGGTGATCCGGATCCCGGTCGCCGTGGGAAGTTCCTCCTACGACGTCGTGGTGGGGACCGGGCTGCTGGAGGAGGCCGCGGTCCATCTTCCCTCCCTCGGCGCCGCCGAGAAGGCGTTCGTGGTGGCGGACCACGAGGTGGCCTCGTGGTACCTGGACCCCCTGCAGGCGGGGCTGGCCAGGGAGCCATGCTCTCTCCAGTCCGTCCACCTGCCGGTCCCTCAGGGCGAGCCGGCCAAGACTATCGCCGTGGCCGAGGCCCTGTTCCACCAGCTGGCCCTGCAGGAAGCCCACCGGAGCGACCTGGTGGTGGCCCTCGGTGGCGGGGTGGTGGGCGACCTGGCCGGGTTCGTGGCCGCGACGTACATGCGGGGGGTGCCCTTTCTGCAGGTGCCCACCACGCTGACCGCGCAGGTGGACGCGGCCATCGGCGGCAAGACCGCCGTGAACCTGCCGGCGGGGAAGAACCTGGTGGGGGCGTTCCATCAGCCCCGGGCGGTGCTGGCTGACGTCTCCACGCTGGCCACGCTGCCGGAGCGGGAGTTCCGTTCCGGCCTGGCCGAGGTGGCCAAGTACGGGCTGACCCTCGACGCCGGGCTCCTGGAGCTCCTGGAGGGCAGGGGCGAGGACGTGCTGGCCCGGGACCCGGCTACCCTGGAGGACCTGGTTGGCCGGTCCGTGCGGGCCAAGGCGGCTGTGGTGGCGACCGACGAGCGTGACCATGGGCCGCGCCTCGTCCTCAACTACGGGCACACCCTCGGGCACGCCCTGGAGCGCATGGACGACTTTCGGGGCCGATCGCACGGGGAGGCCGTGGCCGTGGGGATGGTGTTCGCGGCCCGGATGTCGGAGCGGCTGGGCATGGCCGGGCCGGAGCTGGCCGCCCGGCACCAGCGGCTGCTCTCCGCGCTGGCTCTTCCCACCGGCGGGCCGCTCCCCGACGTGGAGGGGATCCTGGAGGCGTTCCGACTGGACAAGAAGCACCAGGGAACGGTGCGGTTCGTGCTTCTGGAGGACATCGGAGTGCCCCGGGTCGTCGACGCCGTGCCGGAGGCGGCCATGCGCGAGGTCCTGGAGGAGATGGGGGCGGCCCCGTGAAGGTCCTGTTCCTGTTCGGACCGAACCTGGGCGCGCTGGGGCGGCGGGATCCTGGAACGTACGGGACCCGGACCCTCGACCAGATCCGGGAGGAGGTCCAGGCCACCGCGACCCGGCTGGGGCACGAGCTCGGGTGGCGGCAGAGCGACGCCGAGGGCGAGCTGGTGGCGGCGCTGCTGGGGGCGGCCGGCGACGGCTTCGGGGCCGTGGTGCTGAACCCGGGCGCGCTCTCGCACTATTCCTACGCGCTGCGGGACGCCGTGGAGGCCTGCGGGATCCCGGTGATCGAGGTCCACATGTCGAACATCCACGCTCGCGAGGAGTTCCGGCGGCGCTCGGTGGTGTCGGCGGCCTCCCGCGGCGTCATCACCGGGTTCGGGGCCGGCGGGTATCATCTGGCCCTGGAGGCCTTGCCGTGGATTTCCAGCTGAGAAGGGAACGTCTCGCCGCGCGCCTGCCCGAGATCGGGGCGGATGCTTTCCTGGTTACGCGCCTTCCGAACGTCCGGTACCTGACCGGGTTCACCGGGTCCAATGGACAGCTCGTGCTGAGCACCGGCCGGGGCGTGTTCCTCACCGACGGCCGGTACACGGAGCAGTCGCGCCGGGAGGTCCCCGACCTGGAGCGCCGGACCTACGGGGCGGAGTTCTCCACCGCTTTCGCGGACGCGTGCCGGGATGCCGGCGTGGCCCGGGTCGCGTTCGAGTCCGGCGGCGTCACCTACCGATTCTACGAGGACCTCCGGGAGAAGGCCCCCGACGTCGAGCTCGTCCCCACCCGGGAGGAGATCGAGCGGCTGCGGTGGATCAAGGAGCCCGACGAGATCGCCATGATCCAGCGGGCCCAGGACATCACCGACGAGGGGTTCGAACGGATCCTGCCCAAGCTGGTGGAGGGGATCACCGAGCGGGAGGCCGCCCTGGAGCTGGAGTGGTCCATGCGCCAGGCCGGCGCGGAGGGGCTGGCCTTCGACGCCATCGTGGCGTTCGGGGAGAGCTCGGCGGAGCCGCACCACCATCCCACCGACCGGCCCCTGGCCCGGGGTGACGTGGTCAAGATGGACTTCGGCGCCCTGTACGCGGGCTACCACTCGGACTTCACCCGGACGCTCGCCTTCGGTGAGCCGCCGGAGGAGCTCCGCCGGATCCACGAGCTGGTGGCCCGGTCCCAGCAGGCCGGGATGGACGCGGTGCGGGCGGGGGCGACGGGCAAGGACGCCGACGCCGCGGCCCGGCGGGTCATCGACGAGGCCGGGTTCGGCGAGGGCTTCTCCCACTCGCTCGGCCACGGCGTCGGGCTGGAGATCCACGAGGGCCCCACCCTCCGGGGCCCCTCCGAGGACGTCCTGCCGGAGGGCGCTGTGGTGACGGTGGAACCCGGGGTCTACGTGCCGGGCCTGGGCGGCGTCCGCATCGAGGACATGGTCGTGGTGACGACGGACGGCTGCCGGGCCATGCCGCGCTCGTCGCGGGAGCTCATCGTCCTGTGAGCGTCTCCACCAACGACCTCAAGAACGGCATGACCCTGGAGCTGGACGGCGAGCTGTGGACCGTCCTGGACTTCCTGCACCACAAGCCGGGCAAGGGGCAGGCCGTGGTTCGCACGAAGCTCCGGAACGTGAAGACGGGGGCGGTGCTGGACCGGACGTTCAAGCACGACGAGAAGGTCGGCCTGGCCATCCTGGAGAAGAGCGAGATGCAGTACCTGTACCGCGAGGGAGACTCCTACGTGTTCATGGACAGCGGCACCTACGAGCAGCACCACGTCCCGGCGGCGGTGGTGGGCGACGCCGCCAACTACCTCACGGAGGGGTTCTCGCCGGTGGTTTCCATGTACGGGGGCAACGCCATCGGGGTGGAGCTGCCGGCGGCGGTGGTGCTGAAGGTGGCCAGGTCCGATCCCGGGGTGAAGGGCGACCGAGCCTCCGGGGCCATGAAGCCCGCCACCCTGGAGACCGGCCTGACCGTGCAGGTCCCCCTGTTCGTCGAGGAGGGGGACCGGGTGAAGGTGGATACCCGCACGGGGCAGTACCTGACCCGGGAGAAGTAGCGCCGGTGGGGGAGGAGGAGGCCCCCGCCGCCGCGGGCCAACGGTCCGGTCGTCCGCTCCATCCTCGGCACGAGGCCCGTCGCCGCGCCCTCGACGTCCTGTACCAGGCCGACGTGACCGACACGCTCCCCTCCGAGGTCCTCCGGGAGTGGACGGAGTACGGCGAAGGTGTCCCGGCGTTCGCCCGTGAGCTGGTGGAAGGGGTGGAAGGGAACCTGGCCCAGCTGGATGCCCTCATCGCCGAGCGCTCCGAGGGGTGGACGGTGGCCCGGATGGCCGTGGTGGACCGGACCATCCTGCGCCTGGCCTGCTACGAGCTGCTTCACCGGCCCGACGTGCCGGTGTCGGCGGCCATCTCGGAGGCCGTTGAGGCGGCCACGGAGCTCTCCACGGAGGATTCGGGCCGGTTCGTGAACGGGATCCTGGGAAAGATCGCCCGGGATAGGGAGAACCCGGAGCCTTCCTCGTCGTGAGCTCCCGAGGTGACGGCTACTCGGAGGTGCTCGAGGAGGGGCGCTTCTCCTTCTCGGTGTCCTCGTCCTTGTCGACGCCCCCTTCCTTGAGCCCCTTCTTGAACTCGTTGGAGGAGCGGCCCAGGGACCGGGCGATCTCGGGCAGGCGCTTCGCCCCGAAGAGGAGCAGGACAACGGCCAGGATGATCAGGATCTCCCCGAGGCCGAGCGTTTCGAACAGTCCGAGCATCGACGTCTCCTTTCGGCCCCCAGTGTAGGACTTCGCCGCCGGATCGCCAGAGGGTTCAGGGTCAGGTTGCCGCGATCCGCTCGGGTGACGAATGATCGCACCCATGCTGGTGCTGAGGCGGTCCGAGGTCCAGGCCCTGCTGGACCTCGACCTGCTGGTGGAGGCGCTGGCGCGGGCCATGGTGGAGGTCTCGGCCGGGAACGTGTCCATGCCCCCTCGCACGGCGGCCCTGGTCCCGGAACGCGATGCCCTCCTCGGGGTGATGCCGGTGCACCTGCCATCCACCGGCATGCTGGAGACCAAGCTGGTGTCGCTGTTCCCGCACAACGCCGGTACCGGTGTGCCCACCCACCAGGCCGTCATCGTGGCCTTCGACCCCGAGACCGGAACGCCCACCGCGCTGCTGGACGCGACCTCGATCACCGAGATCCGAACGGCCGCGGGCTCGGCCCTGGCCAGCCGGGTCCTGGCCCGGGAGGACGCCACGATCCTGGCCATCGTGGGCACCGGCGTGCAGGCCCGCTCGCACGCCCGCGCGGTGACTCGGGTCAGGCAGTTCACGGAAGTCCGGGTGGCCGGTCGGGACTCCGGGAAAGCGGCCGCGCTGGCCGATCGGCTGGCGGGGGAGCTGGACCTCGTGGTCCGGCCGTCCGGCTCCTACCGCGAGGCGCTGGACGGAGCGGACGTGGTGTGCGCCACCACCCACGCGGTGGACCCCGTGGTGCGGAGGGAATGGCTGGCCCCCGGTGTGCACGTGAACTCCGTCGGGCTGAACCCTCAGGGCCGGGAGGTGGACGCCGAAACCGTTCGCGACGCTCTCGTCGTGATCGAGTCGCGGGCCTCGACGCTGGCGGCCGCCCCGGCCGGGGCCAACGACCTGACCTGGGCCGTCCGCGACGGGGTCGTCGACCAGGGCCACGTGGAGACCGAGATCGGCGAGATCCTGGCCGGCCACAAGCCGGGGCGGACCTCGCTGGACCAGATCACGCTCTACAAGTCCGTGGGCATCGCCGCCCAGGACGCCGCCGCAGCCGCGCTGGTCCTGGCGGCGGCGGCCGACCGCGGAGCAGGCCTGGAAGTCGACATCTAGCTCCTTCGTTGATGAGGGCTCGCCCCCGAGCTATGCTGCCCGGCGAGGAACTTCCCCTTTAAGGACCGGTCCCGTGAGGCCGGGAAGGGAGGACGAGACGTTGACGAACCGGCACGCCCTGCCGCCCACGCGGCCGGGCGTTTCTTCGTGATGGGCGCCGCGACCGGCGCCGGGACGGGCCCCGCTTCCGGACGGGCGCAAGCCCGCCTGATGGACGAGGCGGAGATCCGCCGGGCCCTCACCCGGATCGCGCACGAGATCCTGGAACGGAACAAGGGCGCCGCCCACGTGTCCCTGGTCGGCATCGCCGCCCGGGGGGACGACCTGGCCCGGCGCCTGGCCACGGAGATCCGGCGCATCGAGGGCGCGGACGTCCCGGTTGGGGTCCTGGACATCACCTTCTACCGCGACGACATCGGGCTCCGGGCCGAAGCGCCGGAGGTGCACGAGACGCGCATCGGGTTCGACATCACCGGCCGGACGGTCGTGCTGGTGGATGACGTCCTGTACACGGGCCGGACCATCCGCTCGGCCATGGACGCGCTGGTGGACTTTGGTCGGCCACGGGCCGTCCAGCTGGCGGTGCTGGTGGACCGGGGGCACCGGGAGCTCCCGATCCGGGCGGACTACGTGGGCAAGAACGTCCCGACCCGGGCGGACGAGCAGGTTCGGGTGACGCTGCGCGAGGTGGACGGAGCGGACGAGGTCGTGGTCGATGGAAGTCCCAGCGGGCATCCGGCCAAGGGGGAGGAATGATCAAGCACCTGCTGTCGATGACCCAGCTGTCCAGGGAGGACGTGACCCGGATCCTGGACACCGCGGACTCGTTCCGCGAGGTGGGGACCCGGGTCATCAAGAAGGTGCCCGCGTTGCGGGGCCGGACCGTGGTGAACCTGTTCTACGAGAACTCCACCCGGACCCGGATCTCCTTCGAGCTGGCGGCGAAGCGGCTGTCGGCCGACGTCATCAACTTCTCCTCCGGCGGATCGTCGGTGTCCAAGGGGGAGAGCCTCAAGGACACCGCGCTGACGCTGCAGGCCATGGGGGCGGACGCCATCGTGATCCGGCACTCTTCCAGCGGCTCCCCGGCCACGTTGACCCGGTGGGTCACCGCGAGCGTGCTGAACGCCGGTGACGGCACCCACGAGCACCCCACCCAGGGGTTGCTCGACATGTACACCATCCGGGAACGGTTCGGACGCATCGAGGGGCTGCGGGCCGCCATCGTGGGCGACGTCCTGCATTCCCGGGTGGCCCGCTCGCTGACCTTCGGGCTGTCGAAGATGGGCGCTGAGGTCACCCTGGTGGGGCCGCCCACCCTGATCCCGCCCGAGGCGCCCGCCTGGGGCGCGGACGTCTCCTACGAGTTGGACCCGGTGCTCCCCAAGCTGGACATCTGCTACATGCTGCGGGTGCAGCGGGAGCGACAGCGCCAGCAGTTCTTCCCCAGCGTGCGGGAGTACTCCCGGCTGTACGGCCTGTCCAGGGACCGGGTGGCGATGCTCCCGGAGGGTTGCATGATCATGCACCCCGGTCCCATGAATCGGGGCGTGGAGATCGCCTCCGACGTGGCGGACCTCCCCCAGTCGGTCATCACCGATCAGGTCACCAACGGCATCGCGGTGCGGATGTCGTTGCTCTACTTGATGCTTGGAGGTGGGGCATGACGCCGACCCGGGTGCTGTTCCGGGGGATCCGGCTGGTCGACCCGGCCTCCGGGCACGACGGGCCGGCCGACGTGCTGGTGGAGGAAGGCCTGATCGCCGCGGTGGAGGCCCCCGGGTCGGGGGTCGGAACCACGGGGTCGATGGTCCTGGACGGCGACGGTCTGGTGCTGGCTCCCGGATTGGTGGACCTCCACGCGCATCTTCGCCAGCCCGGCCGGGAGGACAAGGAGACCGTCGAGACCGGGTCCCGGGCGGCGGCGGTGGGCGGGTACACGGCGATCGCGGCGATGGCCAACACGGAACCGGTGGCGGACGGCGTCGCCGTGATCCAGGAGGTGCGGTCCCTGGCGGAGCGGGCGGGACTGTGCGATGTGCACCCGGTCGGGGCCATCACCACGGGCCTGGCCGGCGAGGCCATGACGGAGATCGGGGAGATGGCCGCCGTCGGCGTTCGTCTGTTCTCGGACGACGGAAGGTGCGTCCAGGGGTCCCGGGTCCTGCGCATGGCGCTCGAGTACGCTCGGGCCTTCGACGTTGTCATCGCGGAGCACTGCGAGGAGGCGTCGCTGGCCGAGGGGACCCAGATGCACGAGGGATACACGTCCTCGTTCCTCGGCCTCGCCGGCCAGCCCTCCGAGGCCGAGGAGATCATGGTGGCCCGTGACCTCCTGCTGGCGCGGCTGACGGGGGGGCGCCTGCACCTGTGCCACCTGTCCTCGGCCGGCTCGGTTGAATTCGTGCGGCGGGCTCGCGACGAGGGCGTGCGGGTGACCGCCGAGGTCACGCCCCATCACCTCGCGCTCACCGACGAGGACCTCACGGACTACGACACGAACCGGAAGGTGAATCCGCCGCTTCGCTCCGCGGAGGACCGGGACGCCCTGCGGGCCGGCCTGGCCGAGGGCGTCATCGACGTCGTGGCCACGGACCACGCACCGCACGCGGTCGAGGACAAGGAGCAGGAATACGACCAGGCCCCGCCGGGAACCATCGGGCTGGAGACGGCGCTGGCGGTTGTGCTCACGGAGTTGGTCCATCCGGGCCGGTTGTCGCTGGCTCGGGCGGTGGAGGCCATGTCCACGGCGCCCGCCCGCATCCTCGGCGCAGCGGGCCACGGTGGGCCGGTCGAACCGGGCCGCGACGCCAACCTGGTCGCGTTCGATCCCGAATCGGAGTGGGTGGTGGAGCCACCGTTCGCCTCCCGCAGCCGGAACTCGGCCTTCCTGGGCCGGACCCTGCGAGGCAGGGTCGTCCACACCATGCTCCGGGGCGAGCTGGTCGTCCACCAGGGAAAGGCCCAGCGGTGACAGAGGCCCTTCTGGTCCTGGAGGACGGGTCCGTCTTCCGCGGGACCGGCTTCGGCGCCTCCGGAGAGACCTTCGGCGAGGCCGTGTTCAACACGGCGATGTCCGGCTACCAGGAGGTGCTGACGGACCCCTCCTACGCCGGCCAGGTCGTCACCATGACCTACCCCCACCAGGGGAATTACGGGACCAACGCCGAGGATGGCGAGTCCGCCCACGTCCAGGTGGCGGGCTTCGCCGTCCGCGAGGTGGCCCGCCGCCCCTCCAGCTGGCGCGCCGAGCGGTCCCTGGCCGACGAGCTGGCCGCAGCCGGCGTGGTCGGCATCGAGGGCATCGACACCCGCCGCCTGACCCTCCGCATCCGGGAAGCTGGAACCATGCGCTGCGCCGTCTCCACGGTAGACCTGGACCCGGAATCGCTGGTGGCCCGGACCCGCGAATCCCCAAGCATGGAAGGCGCCGACCTGGCCCGCCAAGTCTCCACGCCCGAGCCCTACGAAGCACGAGACGTCGTCGGCCTTGCATCCACGGAGCCCGGCCGGGTGTTCCGAGTGGCCGCATACGACTTCGGCATCAAGCGCAACATCCTCCGACGCCTGGCCCAAAACGGTTGCGAGGCAACGGTCTTCCCGGCCGAAACTCCCGCATCGGAGGTGTTGAACGGCGCCTTCGACGGTGTCTTTCTCTCCAACGGCCCGGGAGACCCCGCCGCCACGAAGTACGGCATCGAAGCATCGCGACGGCTCCTCGGAAATGTGCCCGTCTTCGGCGTCTGCCTGGGGCACCAGCTCATGGCGATCGCCCTCGGCGCCCAGAGCTACAAGCTCAAGTTCGGCCACCGCGGCGCGAACCAGCCCGTCCTGAACGTCGATACCGGGAAGGTCGAGATCACCAGCCACAACCACGGGTTTGCAGTGGAATTCGCCGAAGCCAGCACGCCGGAGGGACGGAAAGGGCCGAAGGGCCTGGGGGGACCGCGGAGGAACGTGGGAGAGGCCGAAGGGACCATGAGCGCCCCCCGCTCACGTTCCGGGAGCGGTGGGCCCCAGGTCCTCCGGTCCCCGACCCCGTCGGTAGCGGGCTCTTCCTTCGGGCCGGTTGCACTCACGCAGTGGAATCTCAACGACGGCACGCTCGAGGGACTGCGGTGCCTGGACGTGCCGGCGTTCTCCGTTCAGTACCACCCGGAGGGTGCGCCGGGACCGCACGACGCTCGGTACTTGTTCGAGCGATTCCGCGAGTCGATGGACGCTCATGCCTAGGCGGACCGATATCTCGTCGATTCTCGTGCTCGGTTCCGGCCCCATCGTCATCGGGCAGGCCTGCGAGTTCGACTATTCCGGCACGCAGGGGTGCAAGGCGCTGCGCCAGGAGGGGTATCGGGTCGTCCTCGTCAATTCGAATCCGGCCACGATCATGACCGACCCGGAGTTCGCCGACGCGACCTACATCGAGCCGCTGACTGTGGAGTCGGTGGCCCGGATCATCGAGCAGGAACGGCCCGATGCGCTGCTTCCGACACTCGGTGGGCAGACTGCGCTGAATCTGGCCGTCGGCCTGTCGGAATCGGGCGTACTGGAGCGGTTTGGGGTCCGACTGATTGGAGCCGGGCTGGAGGCAATTCGGCGGGCCGAGGACCGACGGTCGTTCGCCGGGGCCATGAAGGAGGCCGGGCTCCCGCTGCCGCGGTCGGGGTTCGCCCACTCGCTGGACGAGGCGCTCGGGGTTGCAAGCGAGATCGGGTACCCGGTGATCGTCCGGCCCTCCTACGTCCTAGGCGGCGGGGGGAGCGGGCTGGCCCATAGCCGGGAGGAGATGACCCTGGTGGCTGCGGCCGGGCTGGCGGAGAGCCCGATCACCGAGGTCCTCGTGGAGGAGTCCCTGGCCGGGTGGAAGGAGTTCGAGCTCGAGGTCATGCGCGACGGCGCGGACAACGCCGTCGTGATCTGCTCGATCGAGAACGTCGACCCCATGGGGGTGCATACCGGCGACTCCGTCATCGTGGCCCCCGCCCAGACCCTCACCGACCGCGAGTACCAGCAGATGCGCGACCACGCCCTAGCCTGCATCCGGGCCGTCGGCGTCGAGACCGGCGGCTCCAACATCCAGTTCGCCGTCGACCCCCAGACCGGCCGCATGGTCCTCATCGAGATGAACCCGCGCGTCTCGCGATCGTCGGCCCTGGCGTCGAAGGCGACCGGATTCCCCATCGCGAAGATTGCCGCGCTCCTCGCGGTCGGCTACCGCCTCGACGAGATCACCAACGACATCACCGGCGAAACGCCCGCCGCGTTCGAGCCGACGCTCGACTACATCGTCGTCAAGATCCCGAGGTTCGACTTCGAGAAGTTCCCCCAAGCCGACCGCCGACTGACTACGACCATGAAATCAGTCGGCGAGGTCATGGCCATCGGGCGCACGTTCAAGGAAGCGCTTGGAAAGGCACTGCGGTCCCTGGAGAGAGCAGGCTTCGACCTGGGGTTGGAGGTGGGGAGAGCGGCGGCTGGCGAGGGCGGGGGGGAACCGTGGAGGAACGCGGTAGGCGCCGAAGGGACAGCGGACGTCCCCCGCTCGCGTTCCGGGAGCGGTGGGGCCCCGGTCCTCGCATCCGCCGCCGCCCCGGCCGAAACCACGCTGGACGCAGTCGCAGTGCCCACCGAGGCCCGCCTCCTCCTTGTGGAGCGCGCCCTTCGGGAAGGCCACTCGGTCGACGAGGTCGCGGCTGCCTCAGCGATCGATCCGTGGTTCGTCGACCAGATTTCGGAGACCGCCGAGGAGGCGCGAGCGCTTCGACGGCGCACGCTCGAGGACCTGACAGCGGCCGAGACGCTGCGGGCCAAGCGTGTGGGGATCTCGGACGCGCGGATCGCGGTGCTCACCGGGTCCACGGCCGTCGAGGTGCGGCGGAGGCGGCGGGAGCTGGGGGTCGTACCGGTGTTCAAAACCGTGGACACCTGCGGCGGGGAATTCGCGGCGTGGACGCCGTACCACTACTCGACCTACGAGGAGGAGAGCGAGGTGCGCCCGGCCACCCGGCCGCGGATCGTGATCCTCGGCGCGGGACCCAACCGGATCGGGCAGGGGATCGAGTTCGACTACGCCTGCGTGCACGCGGCGTTCGCCCTGCACGAGGCGGGCTTCGAGACCGTGATGATGAACTGCAACCCTGAGACGGTCTCCACCGACTACGACACCAGCGACCGGCTGTACTTCGAGCCGCTCACGGCGGAGGACGTGCTGGCCGTGTGCGAGGCCGAGCGGCCGGAGGGCGTGATCGTCCAGCTGGGGGGCCAGACCCCATTGAAGCTGGCCCACGTCCTGGAGCGGGAAGGCTACCGGGTCCTGGGCACCAGCCCGGCCTCCATCGACCTGGCTGAGGACCGGGGCAAGTTCGCCGCCCTGCTCGGTGAGCTGGGGATCGACGCACCGCCCCACGGGGAGGCCCGGGACCTCGACGAGGCCCGCCGGGTGGCCCGCGAGATCGGCTATCCGGTGGTGGTGCGACCCTCCTATGTCCTGGGCGGGCGGGCCATGGACATCGTGTACGGCGAGGACGAGCTGGAGGGCTTCGTTTGCTCGGCCGCGGACGCCTCCCCCGAGCACCCCGTGCTGATCGACCGGTTCCTGGAGGGGGCCATCGAGGTGGACGTGGACGCCATCGCCGACGGAAGGGAGGTGTTCATCGGGGCGGTCATGGACCACATCGAGGAGGCGGGCATCCACTCCGGCGACTCCTCCTGCGTCATCCCTCCGGCCACCCTGAGCGAGGACCAGCTGGACCGCATCGAGGAGATCACCCGGGCCCTGGCCCGCGCGCTGGACGTGCGGGGGCTCCTGAACGTGCAGATGGCCATGAAGGACGACCGGGTGTGGGTCCTGGAGGCCAACCCGCGGGCCTCCCGGACGGTCCCGTTCGTGTCCAAGGCCACCGGCGTCCCCCTGGCCAAGGTGGCCTCGCTGGTGATGGCGGGCCGGACCCTTTCCGAGCTCGCCTCCGCCGGGATCGTGCCCGACTCCGCTCGCTACCGGCACCTCTCCCATACCGCCGTCAAGGCCGCCGTGCTCCCCTTCGGACGGTTCCCGGGCCAGGACACCCTGCTGGGGCCGGAGATGAAGTCGACCGGCGAGGTCATGGGCGTGGCGGCGACCCTGGGGCCGGCCCTGGCCAAGGCCCTCATGTCGACGGGCGCGGGGCTTCCCACGGGGGGGACGGCGCTGATCTCCGCATCGAACCGCGACAAGCGGGGGGTGCGCGACCACGCCAAGCGGCTGGTGGAGCTGGGGTTCCGGCTGATGGCCACCAGCGGGACCGCCGCCGTCCTCCAGCGAGCCGGCCTCCCCGTGAACCGGGTGCTCAAGGTGTCCGAGGGCCGTCCAAACGTGGTAGACCTCATTCGAGCTGGAAAGGTCGACCTGGTGATCAATACTCCGTTCGGGCGTGGCCCCCGCACCGACGGCTACGAGATCCGGACCGCCGCCGCGGCGGCCCGGGTGCCCTGCATCACCACCCTGGCCGGCGCCGACGCGGCCGTGCAGGGGATCCGGGCCCTGCGGGACCACCGCGACGATCCGCGGTCCATCCAGGAGTACCACCGCGACCTCACCGCCACAGGACAGCTCGCCTTCGAGGGTCCGGCGGCCTGGCCGGCCCCGGGTCGAGGTGCCGATGGCGGCCGGAGCACGGGAAGCGGCGGCCCGTGATCCAGTCCCGCTGCGAGGTCCTGTCCTCCCGGCGGAGCGGCGCGTTCGTGTCCGTCACGCTCGTGGCTCCCGACATCGCCGAGCAGGCGCGCCCGGGGCAATTCATTGAGGTGGCCCTGCCCGACGAACGGTCGTCGATGCTCCGGCGACCGTTCTACGTGCACCAGACCTCGCGCCGGGGCGGATGGGCGGGCACGCTGGAGTTCGTCCTGGAACCACGCGGCCCCGGCTCCGCCTGGCTGGCGGAGGTGCGGCCGCACCAGTTCCTGGACGTGATCGGGCCCCTTGGGCGGCCGTTCTCGTACCCGCGCAAGCCCGTGAACTGCCTTCTGGTCATGGAGGGCTACGGGGCGGCCCCCTTGCTGTTCCTGGCGGAGGAGCTGATCGCCCAGGGACAGCGGGTGGACATGATCATGGCGGCGGGCAGCCAGGACCAGGTGCTCAAGCCCATCGACGCGAAACGGCTGTCGCGGATCATCTCGGTGGTGACGGCGGACGGCTCTGCGGGGGAGCCCGGACGGGCCGCTGACGTGCTGGAGGCCATTGTTGACCGGTGCGGGACGCAGGTGGTGTACGCGGCCGGGCCTCGCCCCCTGCTCCGAGCCGTCGCCGAGTTCTGCCGGGAGCGGTCCATCCCCGCCCAGGTGGCGGTGGAGGAACAGACCGCGTGCGGCACCGGACTGTGCTGGGGGTGCGTGGTGCCCGTTGCCCGCCGGGACGGGAAGACCTACGACCATCTGCGGGCCTGCGTGGACGGCCCGGCCATGAACGCGGCCCGGATCCTGTGGGACCGGTGGGGGACCAGCCGACCCATGCCCACGCCGCCGGAAGGGTTCCCGCCGATCCAGCCGGACGAGGTGCTCCCCACGCCCCCACACGGCTTCCCGGCGCTTCGCCGATGAGGCCGGCCGACGACGGGTCAGCAGCACCGCCGCTGATCGCGGAGCCGCCGCCGCTGGCGGTCGAGCTGGGCGGGCTGCGGCTGCCCACTCCCGTCCTGGTGGCCTCGGGCTGCTTCGGGCCCGAGCTGGTCCAGCTGGCGGACCCCCGCAGGTTCGGCGGGATCGTGACCCGGAGCATCACCATGCGCCCGCAGCGGGGGACGCCGTCACCGCGGATCGCGGAGACGCCCTCCGGGCTGCTGTGGGACACCGGCCTGCAGAACAACGGCATCGAGGCCTTCCTGGTCCGGGAGCTGCCGGCCCTGGCAGAGCTCGGTGTGCCCATCCTGGTGTCGGTGGCCGGGTCGAGCATCGACGAGTTCATGCGCCTGGTCATGGCCCTGGAAGGGGTCCCCGGCGTGGCCGCCATCGAGGCCAACGCGTGCTGTCCCAGCCGGGAGCGGGACGGACAGTGGTACGCGGCCACCGTGGACGGCGCGGCCGAGGTCGCCGGCGCCGTCTCCCGGCTGGCCCGGGTCCCAGTGTTCGTGAAGCTGGCCGAGGGACCCCAGCTGGTGGAGGTGGCCCGGGCCTGTGTCCGGTCCGGCGCGACCGGCCTGACCCTGATCCACTCACCGCCCGGGACGGCCGTGGACCCGGCCACATTCCAGCCCCGGCTGTCCTCGGTGGCGGGCGGGGTGTCCGGTCCCGCTATCCGCGCCATGGCCGTGCACGCGGTGTACCGGGTGGCCCAGGCCCTGCCCGAGCTTCCCATCCTGGGGGTGGGCGGGATCGCTACCGGTGAGGACGCGGTGGAGTTCCTGCTGGCCGGCGCGGGGGCGGTGCAGGTGGGGACGGCGGTGTTCCGCAACCCCCAGGCGCCCGTCGACGTGGCCATGGGGGTGGGGCGGCTCCTGGCCGAACGGGGACTCTCCTCTCCCGAGCAGCTCCGGGGCCGCCTGGGGTCCCTGCCCGCTCCCGCCCCGGTCGGGCCGGAGCCCTCGTGAGCCGCACCACGTGACCCGGCCCGAGAACCCGCTGGTCATCGCGCTCGACCGGTACGACCTGGCCGAGGCCGAGGCCCTGGCCGCCGGGCTGGCCGGGGTCGCCGGGATGCTCAAGGTGGGGCTCCAGCTGTTCGTCTCGCAGGGCCCGGACGCGGTCCGGCGCATCCGCGACCACGGCCCGGTGTTCCTGGATCTGAAGCTGCACGACATCCCAACGACGGTCGGGCGGGCCGCCCGGGCCGCCGGACGGCTCGGCCCCACACTCCTCACCGTGCACGCGCTGGGCGGTGTGGATATGGTGGAGGCGGCGGTGAACGGCGCGACCGGCGGCGCCTCCGAGGCGGGCTTCGAGCCGCCCCGTGTGGTGGCCGTCACGGTGCTCTCCAGTGTCGGCGGTGAGTCCCTGGCCTCTCCCGCCTCGCTGGCCTTCGAGGCGGTGTCGGCCGGAGCGGCCGGCGTGGTGGTGTCGGGCGACGACGTCCGCGAGGTTCGCGAGGCCCTGGGGCCGGGCCCCCTGGTGGTGGTTCCCGGGGTCCGCCCGTCCGGTCTCAGCTCAAACGACCACGTGCGAGTCCTGACGCCGAAGGAGGCGTTGGGGGCCGGCGCCGACCACATCGTGGTGGGCCGTCCGGTGACCGACGCGGCCGATCCGGCGGCCGCCGCCCGGGGTGTCCTGGCGGAGCTTCGATGAGCGACGGGGTCCGTGGCCGGAATCGCTCAACCTCATCCCGAGGTCGAGGTTGCGTGCTTTTGCTTGGCGACCAGAGCGTGTGCGTATAATGCCGCGTTCTCGAACCCGTGCTCACTGAAGGAGGCGTCATGCCCCTACCGGTCCTGAACGAGGAACAGCGCCGGGAAGCGTTGGCCAAGGCCGCCGAGGCGCGGCGCAAGCGCGCCGAGATCAAGGGAGAGCTGAAGTCCGGCAAGCGCCTCCTCAAGGACATCCTGGAGACCTCCGGCGACGACACCGTCGGCAAGATGAAGGTCTCCACGGTGCTCGAGTCCCTTCCCGGCGTGGGCAAGGTGAAGGCCCGCAAGCTCATGGAGCAGCTCGACATCTCCGCGACCCGCCGCGTCCGCGGCCTGGGGTCCAAGCAGCGCACCGCGCTCCTCTCGGAGTTCTCCAAGAGGTAGGGGCCACGTAGGCGCCCCCTCGAACCAGACGCAGCCCGATCCCACTTCGGCCCCCCGGCGGGGGAAGCTGTTCGTCATCTCGGGCCCCTCCGGCGTGGGGAAGGGCAGCGTGGTGCGCAAGCTCCTGGAACGCGACCCCACCTTGTACTTCTCGGTCTCCGCGAAGACCCGGGCTCCCCGTCCAGGCGAGGTGAACGGACGCGACTACTGGTTCATCTCCGAGGCCGAGTTCGACCGGCTCGTCGCCGAGGGAGCTTTCCTGGAGTGGGCCTCCATGTTCGGGCATCGCTCCGGGACCCTGGCCGAGCGGGTGGAACGGGAACGCGCCGCGGGCCGCGACGTGATCCTGGAGATCGACGTCCAGGGCGCGCGGCAGATCCGTGACCGCGTCCCCGACGCGGTGCTGGTCTTCCTGGAGCCGCCGTCCCGGGAAGAGCTGCTGCGGCGGCTGGAGCACCGGGGGACGGAGCGCGGCGAGGCCCTGGACCGGCGCCTGGAGGCGGTGGAGCGGGAGATGGCGGAGGAATCGCGCTTCGACCACCGGGTGGTGAACGACGACCTGGAACGGGCGGCGGCCGAGGTCGCTGCTATCATCGAGCGGTACCGAAGCAACCCTCTCGCAGAAGGACCGCGCGCATGATCGAGCCCAAGATCGACGACCTGCTGTCCGCCGTCGACTCCAAGTACTCGCTGGTCATCCTGGCCGCCAAGCGGGCCCGGGAGATCAACTCCTACTACAGCCAGCTGGGCGAGGGCCGCGGCGAGTTCGTCCCGCCGCTGGTGGAGTCCGGTGGCCTCACCAACAAGCCATTGTCGATGGCCCTGGAGGAGATCGCCGAGGGGAAGGTCACCTTCGAGCGACCTGAAGGGGTTGGCATCAAGTAACGGTTCGGCGCTGGCCGGCCGCCGGGTGCTCCTCGGCGTCACCGGCGGCATCGCCGCGTACAAGGCAGTCCATCTCGCCCGCCTGCTGACCCAGGCGGGCGTTTCCGTCCAGGTCGTCATGACCCCCGCAGCCACGCGGTTCGTGGGCCCGGACACCTTCACCGCCCTCACCGGCCGCCCCGTGAAGTCCGACGTGTTCGAGGACGTGGAGACCGTCCTGCACGTCCGTCTGGCCCACGAGGTGGACCTGGCCATCGTGGCCCCGGCCACGGCGAACGTGCTGGCCAAGGTGGCCCTGGGCATGGCCGACGACCTGTTGACCTCGATCCTGCTGGAGGCGACCTGTCCGCTGGTGGTGGCCCCGGCCATGCACACCGGCATGTTCCAGCACCCCGCCACGCAGGGGCACCTTCACTCCTTGGCGGAACGGGGCGTGATCGTGGTCGGGCCGGCCACGGGTCCGCTGGCGGCCGGGGACGAGGGCGTGGGCCGGATGTCGGAGCCCGAGGACATCCTGGCCGCGGCGGAGGCCGCCCTGGGTGTGGGACGGGACCTGGCGGGGAAGCGCCTGCTGGTCACGGCGGGGCCCACCCACGAGCCGATCGACCCCGTGCGGTTCATCGGGAACCGCAGCTCCGGCAAGATGGGCTACGCCGTGGCCCGGGAGGCCTCGGCCCGAGGCGCGGACGTCACGCTGGTGGCCGGACCGGTGGCTCTGCCCGACCCACCGGGTGTTCGGGTGCTGCGCGTGGAGACCGCCGAGGACATGCGCCGAGCCGCGCTGTCGTGGGCGGACGCCGTGGACGCCGTGGTCATGGCCGCGGCTGTGGCCGACTGGCGACCCGCCGAGGAGGCCCCCGGCAAGCTGAAGAAGGAATCCGGCCCGCCGGCCCTGCAGCTCGTCCCCACCGCGGACATCCTGCGGGAGCTGGGTGGGCTGGAGGCCCGGCCCGTGCTGGTGGGGTTCGCCGCGGAGACCGGAGACCTGGAGTCCGCCGGGCGGGGCAAGCTGGCCTCGAAGGGCCTGGACCTGATCGTGGTCAACCGGGTTGGACGGGAGGGGACGGGGTTCGGCTCGGATACCAACGACGCCATGATCCTGTCCGCCACCGGGGACGACGAGTCCCTGCGGACCTGGACCAAGCCCGAGCTCGCCACGGCCATCTGCGACCGCCTCGCCAAGCTGCTCGGCTGACGCTTCCTCGGGTTCCCCGTCGGGTGTAGAACTCCGCGGGGGGAACATGGCCACGGATTCCCGCATCGGCACCACCATCGCCGGGTACCGCATCGAGTCCGTGGTGGGCCGGGGGGGGATGGGCGTGGTGTACCTGGCGGAGCAGGTGGCCCTGGGCCGGAAGGTGGCCCTCAAGGTCCTGGCCCCTGACCTGGCCGGGGACCCCCGGTTCCGGGACCGGTTCCTCCGGGAGTCCCGGGTGGCCGCGTCCCTGGAGGACCCCAACATCCTGCCGGTGCACGAGGCCGGGGAGTCTGACGGCGCCCTGTTCATCGCCATGCGTTACGTCCGGGGCACTGACCTCCGCCGACTGATCGACGAGCGGGGTCCGCTTGCTCCGGAACGCACCGTCTCCATCGTGACCCAGGTTGCCTCGGCCCTGGACGCCGCCCACGCCGAGGGCCTCATCCACCGGGACGTCAAGCCCGCCAACGTGCTGCTCGTGCCGGGGTCCTCGGGGACCCCGGACAAGGTGTACCTGGCCGACTTCGGCCTCACCAAGCGGGCCTCGTCCGATTCGGGCATGACGGGCACCGGGCAGTTCGTGGGGACCCTGGACTACGCCGCCCCCGAGCAGTTCACCGGCGACCCCTTGACCCCAGCCACCGACGTGTACTCCCTGGGCTGCCTGCTGTACGAGTGCCTGGTGGGGGAGCCGCCGTTTCCTCGGGACCGGGAGGCCGCAGTCCTCCACGCCCACCTGAACGAGCCTCCCCCCAGGCCAACCTCGAAGCGCCCGGAGCTGCCCGGGGCCATCGACGACGCGGTGGCGAAGGCGATGGCCAAGAAGCCCGGCGAACGGTACCCACTGGCAGGGGAGCTCGCCCGCGCGGCACGAGATGCCATGGGGCCGATACGCGAGAGGCCCGCTCCCGGCCGGCCGCGCTCCCGCCGTGCGGCCCTCGCCGCGGCAGGGGCCGCTGCCGTCGCCGTGGCTCTGGCCGTGATCCTGCTGACCCGAGGAGGATCCACGGGCGGGTCCTCCGGCACGACGTCCCCGGGCTCGTCGTCGCCGTCGGCGAGCTCCTCTCCGGCATTCGGGTTCTCGAGCGGCGTGGTGGCCCTTGACCCGAAGACCGAAGCCATTCGCAGAGCCATCCCGGCACCGGGGGGGTTCCACATCGGCGGGCTGCTCCCCGAGATCGTGTCCGGGGAGGGAGCGGTCTGGACCGATCCGGGGACCGGCGTCCTTCGGATCGACCCGACAACCGGGCGCCATCTTATCGTGCCGCTCAACGTGCTCGTCTATGACGTCGCGATCGGCCAAGGGGCCATCTGGGCGACCGCCGGGAGCGACCTGGTCCGCATCGACCCGGCCACCGAACAGGTGGTGGACCGGATCCCCCTTCCCACCACGGCATTGCTCGCCACGCCCTACGTCCTCGCCGTCCCGGGCACGGTTTGGCTGGGGGGCCAAAGCGGCGAGCTGACCCCCGTGGACCCGGGGTCGGACCAGCCCGGGAAGTCCATGAAGGTGGCATCGAGCATAAGAGGCGTCGCCTACGGCCTTGGAGCGCTGTGGGTGCTCGACGACTTCGATGAGACCGTGCTGAAGCTGGACCCGACCACCGGTGCGAAGCTCGACACCTTCCCGGTCGCAGGAAACCCCGTCGCCATCGCTGCCGGGCTCGGCAGTGTGTGGGTGGCAGACGCAAGTGGGACCCTGACCCGGCTGGATCCTTCCACCGGGGCACCGACCGGACCGATCCGCGTGGGTCAGAACCCGACTGACATCGCCACCGGCCTGGGGGCGGTGTGGGTAACCAACCAGGGCGACGGCACGATCTCCCGGATCGACCCCATCACCAACGATTCCAGCGAGATCAGGGTGGGTGCGTCGGTGGCCGCCGTTGTGGCCGACCCGAGGAGCCGTGAGATCTGGGTGGCCATCGCCCCGATACCGTAGGGGAACCTGGCGGCGGGCCAGTTACTCGCTGCTAGAATCCCGCGGACATGGCGGGCCGGTACCTGTTCACCTCGGAGTCCGTGACCGAGGGTCACCCCGACAAGCTGGCGGACCAGATCTCGGACGCGGTCCTGGATGCAATCTTCGAGGGCGACCCGAACGGGCGGGTGGCGTGCGAGACGCTGGTCACCACCGGCCTGGTCATGGTGGCCGGCGAGATCTCCACCGAGATCTACGTGGACATCCCGAAGGTCGTGCGCAGGACCGTCAGCGACGTCGGCTACACGGACGCCAGGTTCGGCATCGACGGCGCCACCTGCGGGGTGATCACCGCGATCCAGGAGCAGTCGCCCGACATCGCCCTGGGCGTGGACAAAGCCATGGAGGCGAAGGAAGGGTCCCACGACGACCTCGACCGGCTGGGGGCCGGCGACCAGGGGATGATGTTCGGCTACGCCTGCCGGGAGACCGACGAGCTGATGCCCATCCCCATCGCCATGGCCCACCGGCTGGCCCGCCGCCTGGCCGACGTCCGCAAGGCGGGCGTCGTCCCGTATCTACGCCCGGACGGCAAGACCCAGGTCACCGTGGAATACGAGGACGGCGTGCCGGTCCGCGTGGACACCGTCCTGATCTCCGCCCAGCACCGGGAGGACGTCGACATCGACACGCTCCTCGCGCCGGACGTGGAGCAGGAGGTCATCGACCCGATCCTGCGCGAGTACGGCCTGGACGCCGAGGGCGTTCGGGTCTTGGTGAACCCCACCGGCCGGTTCGAGGTGGGAGGGCCGAAGGCGGACACGGGGCTCACCGGGCGGAAGATCATCGTGGACAGCTACGGCGGGATGGCTCCCCACGGCGGCGGGTGCTTCTCCGGGAAGGACCCCACCAAGGTGGACCGCTCAGCCGCTTATATGGCCCGGTACGTGGCCAAGAACGTGGTCGCCGCGGGCCTGGCCGACCGGTGCCAGCTGCAGGTGGCGTACGCCATCGGCACGGCGCACCCGGTCTCGCTGACCGTGGACACGTTCGGTACAGCCCATGCCGACCCGGAGAGGATCCGGGACGTGGTGCGCGACAGCTTCGACTTCCGTCCCGCGGCCATCATCCGGGACCTCGATCTCCGCCAGCCCATCTACCGTGAGACCGCGGCCTACGGCCACTTCGGCCGCAAGGAGTTCGCCTGGGAGCGCACCGACCGGGCGGACGAGCTTCGCCGGGCCCTCGAGTAGCCGCAACGAGCGCCTCCTCGCCTGACATCCTCTCCGGCCCCGTCTCCGTCTGCGTGGACCGGCCGTTGCTCGCACTTGACCGCCCGTTCACGTACGCGCTCGACGAAGAACTCAGCGCTGCCCTCGGCTCGCTCGTCCAGGTGCCTTTCCACCGGCGCCCCGTCCGCGGCTGGGTTCTGGGTCCGACCGACGACCTCCCGGCGCGGATGCTTCGGGTCCGGAAGGTCGTCTCGCCGGTGCGGTTCTTCGACCAGGACATGCTGTCGCTCCTCAAGTGGATGTCCGAGCGGTACGTCGCCCCCCTGGCCTCGGTTATCGCCCGGTCGGTCCCGCCACGGGTCGCGTCCGAGGAGCACGGGGTCGAAAGCTCTAACGGTGCGCTGGGGCCGGCGGGGCCGGGCCGCCTGCTCAAACATCCTCGCTTCGCTTCGCTCGCTGCGGAACTCGCGACCGACCCGGCCCCGCCGGCCTTTGCGCCGCTTCGGCCGCCGTTGGACCCACCCCTCCTTCCCGGGTACCTCGGTGGCACGGAACTCCGGGAAGCGGTCTCGGCCGGATCGGGCTCGTTCGTCGTGCGGCCCGCTCCGGAGCATGAACAGGCGCTTGCGGTCGAGGCCGTACGGGCCACGCTCGGTTCGGGGCGCACTGCGGTCGTGCTGGTGCCGGAGGCGGAGCCGGTGCCCGCCACGGCTCGGGCGCTGCTCGACGCCTTCGGGGAGAGCGTGGCGCTGTTCCTGGGCGGGGACCGCCGGGAGCGGTACCGGATGTGGTTGGACATCCGGGCGGGGCGCTACCGGTGCGTAGTGGGGACCCGGCCAGCGGTGTTCGCTCCCCTCGCCGGCCTCGGCCTGATCTGGGTGTCGCGCGAGAGCCATCCGGGGCACCGGGAGGAACGTTCGCCGTATTACCACGTGCGGGACGTCGCGCTGGCCCGGGCCCGTCTGCAGGGGGCGGTCGCGGTGATGACGGCGCTGTGCCCCTCGTTGGAGGCCCTGGCGGGCGGGCATCCGGCGGTCGTCCCGCCCGGCCGGGCCTGGCCGCCGGTCGAAGTGGTGCGCCCGGAGCCGGAGGGAAGGGCTCCCCGGCTGATGGCCGCCCTTCGGCAGGCCCGGAGCGCCTTCCTGTACCAGCCCCTCCCGGGGTACGGGGTGGCCAGGGTGTGCCGGGCCTGTGGCGAGCCGGCCGCCTGCGCTGCGTGCGGCGGCGTGCTGCGGCTGGCGGCGGGGGCGGTCCGGTGTGCGGTGTGCGGGGCCGAGGGACGGTGCGCGCACTGTGGCGCCACCCGATTCGGCATCGCCCGGGGCGGTGTGGAGCGGGTGGAGGAATGGGCGGGCGGGCTCGGTCCCCGGCCGGTCCGCCGGATCCCCGCCCAGGGCCCGTTCGACCCGCCCGCCGGCGGCGAGATCACTGTGGGCGGGGCGGAGGCGGTGAAAGAGTACGGACCGCTCGAGCTGGACCTGGTCGGGATCCTGGATGCCGACCAGGCCGCCCGCCGCCCCGGCCTGGCCACGCAGGAGCGGAGCCTGGCCCTGTGGATGGAGGCGGCCGGCTTCGCCCGTCCCTCCGGGGGGGTCATCATCCAGTCCAGCCGGGCCGGCGACCCTGCCGTGCAGGCTCTGGTCACGGGGAACCCCGAGCGCTTCGCGCGGGCCGAGGCGGCACGGCGGGAGCGGTCCGGGTTCCCCGTGGGCTTCCCGGTGTTCCGGGTGTCCGGCGGCCCCGGCCTCCCGTCGGCCCTGGAGGCCGCACACCCGGTCACCCTTCTCACCTCGGGGTCGGGAACCGAGACGGTATGCTTGGTCGCCGTCCGGCCGGAGGCCGTCTCGGTGTTCGGGCGGACCATCCGCGAGCTGGCCGAGGCCGGCACCGTGACCCGGGTCGAGGCCGAGCCGCATCTGTGACCGTTCCGAGGGGGAGCATCGAGACGTGGCCATCCTGCCGATCCGACAGCTGGGCGATCCCGTGCTCCGTGAGAAGTCCCGACCCGTCGACCGGTTCGACGCGCAGCTGGCCCGCCTGGCCCAGGACATGCTGGAGACCATGTACGACGCGCCCGGCGTGGGGCTGGCCGCCCCGCAGGTCGGCGTCTCCCTGCGGCTCATCGTGTTCGACGACGGGTCCGACGCCGGGCCCCAGACGCTGGCCAACCCCGAGGTCTTCGACCTGGACGGTGAGGAGGTCCACGAGGAGGGGTGCCTGTCGGTCCGCGGTCCCTACGCGGAGCTGGGGCGGTCCTACCGGCTGCGCGCGCGAGGCCTGTCCCTGACGGGCGAGCCGGTGGAGTTCGAGGCCGAGGGACTGCTGGCCCGGATCATGCAGCACGAGACCGACCATCTGGAGGGGACCCTGTTCATCGACCGGCTCTCCGACGAGTCCCGCCGGGAGGTTATGCGCCAGCTCCGGGAGCAGGAGCTCAGCCGCAGCCGTATCGGCCGCCTCCGCCGCAGCGAGGAGTAGGCCGGTCGGCCTCCGCGTCGCCTTCCTCGGCAACGACCGGTGGTCGGTGCCCTCGGTGCAGGCGCTGGCCGCGTCGGACCACGAGCTGGTGCTGGTGGCGACGCGGGTACCCCGGCCCGCGGGGCGGGGCAGCGTGCTCTCCCCCACGGCCGTGGCGGAGGCCGCCCGTCGGCTGGCGCTGCCGCTGGCCGAGGTGGAGACGGTCAAGCGGGGACCCGGGTTCGACCTCCTCGCCGCCGCGGAGCCCGACGTGTTGGTGGTCGTGGCCTACGGAGAGATCCTCCCCCCGGCGGTCGTGGAGCTTCCCCGAATCGCTCCAGTTAACCTGCACTTCTCGCTGCTGCCGGCGCTGCGGGGGCCCGCTCCGGTCCAGCGCGCCATCCTAGAGGGCCTCACGGAGACCGGGGTGACCACCATGGTCATGGACCAGGGCGTGGACACCGGCCCCATCCTGCTCCAGCGGGCCGAACCCATCGGGCCGGAGGACGACGCCGGAACCCTGGGCCAGCGGCTGGCCGAGTCAGGCGCGGCCCTGCTGGTCCAGACCCTGGACCAGCTGGCCGCCGGTGAGCTGGCCCCGCAGCCCCAGGACGACGGGGCGGCCACCCGTGCCCCCAAGCTGGCACCGGAGGAGCGTTGGATCGACTGGTCGGAGGACCCCGAGGCCGTAGTCCGGCGCATCCGCGCCCTGGCGCCCGATCCGGTCGCCTCCACCACCTTCCGGGACCGGGTCCTTAAGGTGGTCCGGGCCCGGGCCGCCCAGGGAGTGGGCCCTCCCGGCGCCATCCTCCCCGCGGGGAGGGACGAGCTCCTGGTCGCGGCGAAGGGGGGAGCGGTGAGCCTGGAGGAGGTGGTCCCCGAGGGCCGGCAGCGGATGAGCGGGGCGGAGTTCCTCCGCGGATACCGGCCGCGGGAAGGGGAGGTCCTGGGCGCCCCAATCGGGTGATTCGTCACGCTCGGGCTCCGCGTCCGGGGCCTAGGCCGGGGCTACAATCGCGGCCATGGGCAAGCTCGCGGCCTCCATTCTCTCCGCAGACTTCGCGTATCTCGCCGATCAGGTAAAGCTGGTCGAGAAGCATGCCGACTTCATTCATATCGACATCATGGATGCCCACTTCGTACCCCCGCTCTCCATCGGTCCCGTGGTGGTGGAGTCGCTCCGGCCGGTCACCGGCCTGGCCTTCCACTGCCACCTGATGGTGGACCACCCGATCGCGCTGTTCGACGACCTCAAGGCGGCCGGGACCGACATCGTGACCGCCCACGTGGAATCGGCCGACGACCCCTCGGACGCGGTCCGGGAGGCCCGAGCCCGCGGGATGCGCGCCGGCCTGGCCCTCAACCCGGAGACACCCGTCGACCAGGTCTTCCCCCACCTCGAGGAGCTGGACCGGGTCATCGTGATGACCCTGTTCCGCACGGGCTGGGCGGGCCAGCCGTTCAACGAGGACATGCTCCCCAAGATCGAGCGGGCCCGCGGCGAGATCGACCGGCGAGGCCTGTCCGTCGACATCGAGGTGGACGGCGGGATCAACGTGGACTCCGGGCGCCGCTGCATCGACGCGGGCGCCACGGTCCTGGCGGTGGCGTCGTCGCTGTTCAAGGCGGACGACCCGGCGCAGGCTGCCCAGCAGCTGGCCAGCGTGGCGAAAGGCGCCTGACCATGCCCGAGACCATCCTCGTGGTCGACGACGATCCCGACATCGCCCGGTTCGTGGAGGTGAACCTCCGTTCGGTGGGCTACGACGTGGTGGTGGCCGGGGACGGGGAGGAGGCCTTGCTCCAGGCTGACCAGCGGCGTCCCGACCTCGTGCTGCTGGACGTGATGATGCCCCGGGTGGACGGTTTCGAGGTGGCTCAGCGGCTCCGCCGGAACCCCCGGACCGCGAACACCAGCATCATCATGCTCACCGCGAAGGCCCTGTCCTCGGACAAGGTCCTCGGGCTGACCTCCGGGGCGGACGACTACATCATCAAGCCCTTCGACCCCATCGAGCTGCTGGCCAGGGTGAAGACGACCCTTCGCCGGGCCCGGGAGATGCGCAACCTGTCCCCGCTGACCGGCCTCCCCGGGAACATCCGTATCCAGGACGAGATCCAGCGCAAGGTGGAGGACGAGACCCCGTTCGCGGTCCTGTACTGCGACCTCGACAACTTCAAGGCCTTCAACGACCACTACGGGTTCGTGAAGGGCGACCGGGTCATCCAGGCCACGGCCCGGGTCCTCCAGGAGGCCATGGAGGAGTTCGCCAAGGTTGACGGGTTCCTGGGCCACGTGGGCGGCGACGACTTCGTGGTGGTCATGCCACCCGACGTCGCGAAGGCCGCCGCGGGCTGGATCTGCCGGCGGTTCGACCAGGAGGTCGGCTCCTTCTACGACCGGGAGGACCGCGAGCGCGGGTACGTGGAAGTGGAGGACCGCCAGGGCAAGCTCCGGCGGTTCGGGCTGATCGCAGTGTCCATCGGGGTGGCCACCACCTCCCGCCGGAAGTTCTCCCACTACGGCGAGGCCGTGGACGTGGCCACCGAGATGAAGCAGTTCGCCAAGAAGCAGCAGGGCTCCTCATACGCCATCGACCGCCGCTTCGACTGACCGCCGGACCGACCTTCCCGGACGTCTCCGCTTCGATTGCCTCGCGCGTCCTATACTCCTGGGTAGGTAGCTCGTCTTCGGGGCGGGGTGCGATTCCCCACCGGCGGTGAGAGTCCGCGACCCTCCGGCAGCCAGTCGGGGGTGGACCCGGTGAAACTCCGGGACCGACCGTGAAAGTCGGGATGGGAGAGGACGGGCGAGCGGTTCGGCGTCGGCCGGGCCTTCTCTCGCCTCTTCCCGTGCATGCCCCGATGAGGTGCGTGCATGGAGGAACAGACGGACGAGGCGATGATGCGACGGGCCCTGGCCCTGGCTTCGCGAGGCCGCGGCCTGGTCTCCCCGAACCCCCTGGTGGGCGCCGTGGTCGTGCACGACGGCCAGGTGGTGGGGGAGGGGTGGCACGACGGCCCCGGGAACCCGCACGCGGAGATCCACGCGCTCAGAGCGGCCGGTGACCTGGCCCGCGGCGCCACCCTGTACGTGACCCTGGAACCATGTGACCACCACGGGCGCACCCCTCCCTGCACGAACGCCATCCTGGAGGCCGGCGTGGCCCGGGTGGTGGCGGCGGCGCGCGACCCCAACCCGATCGTGGACGGCCGCGGATTCGATCGGCTTCGGTCGGCCGGCGTGGACGTCGTCGCCGACGTCCTGAAGGCGGAAGCCGAGCGCCTGAACGAGGCTTTCGCGACGCACGTCCGGACCGGTCTGCCATTCGTGGTCCTGAAGATGGCGGCGACCCTGGACGGGAAGGTGGCGGCACGCGACGGCTCGTCGCGGTGGATCACGGGCCGGGAGGCCCGGGCGGAGGTCCACCGGATGCGGGCCAGCGCGGACGCCATCCTGGTGGGGGCCGGGACCGCGCTTGCCGACGACCCCTCGCTTACCGTTCGGGACCCGGAGTACCGGGGCCGCCCCGTACTCCGCGTCCTGGCCGATGCCCGGGGGAGGGTTCGGCCCGCGGCGAGGCTCTTCTCAGACGACGCGCCCACCCTGGTCGCCACGACCGAGATGGCCCCGGGCGAGCGGCGGCGCGAATGGTCGCGGGCCGGCGCGGAGGTCGTGGTGTTCGACCCCACGGACGGGGGCGTCCCGCTGGACGCGCTGTTCGCCGACCTGGGGAAGCGGGACGTCCAGCTCGTGCTGCTGGAGGGCGGCCCCACCCTGGCCTGGAGTGCCGTACGGGAGGGCCTGCTGGACCGGGTGGTGCTGTTCCTGGCCCCCAAGCTGGTGGGCGGGGCAGGCGCGCCGGGGATTCTGGGCGGCGAGGGCCTGGCGCCGATCGCGGAGGCCCTGGACGTGGAGATCGTGGACGTGGCCCGGGTGGGCCCCGACATCAAGGTGGAGGCGCGTGTTCACCGGGATCGTTGAGGAGCTGGGCGAGGTCCGGGAGCTCCGGGACGGCCGCCTCACGGTGGCCAGTCGGACCGTGGTCGAGGACGCCGAGGTCGGAGCGTCCGTGGCCGTGAACGGGGTGTGCCTCACGGTGGTCGGGCTGGGCAGGGACTGGCTGGCGTTCGACCTCTCCGCGGAGACGCTGGCCCGGAGCAGCTTCGAGCACCTGTCGGAGGGCGACCCGGTGAACCTGGAGCGCCCGGTGACCCTGGCCACCCGCCTGGGCGGCCATCTGGTCCAGGGCCACGTGGACGGCGTGGGAACGGTGGAGTGGCTGGAGGAGGGCACCCTCAGTGTCCGGACCCCGGAGGAGCTGCTCCGCTACCTGGTGGAGAAGGGCTCGGTGGCCGTGGACGGCGTCAGCCTGACCGTGGCCGCCCTCGACGGCGACCTCTTCGAGGTGGCCCTGATCCCGCACACCCTCGCCGTGACGACCCTGGGACGAGTGAAGCCTGGCGACCTGGTGAACCTGGAGGTGGACGTGATGGCCAAGTACGTGGAGCGACTGCTGGCATGGAGGCCGGAATGACCGAGCACGAGATCGACCGAGCAGCCTTCGATCCGATCGAGGAGGCCATCGCGGACATGCGGGAGGGCCGCGTGGTGATCGTGGTGGACGACGCCGACCGGGAGAACGAGGGCGACTTCGTCATGGCGGGGGAGAAGGTCACCCCGGAAGCCGTCAACTTCATGGCCACCCACGGGCGCGGGATCATCTGCATGCCCAGCGCGGGCTGGCGCCTGGACGAGCTACGGATCCCGCTGATGGTGGCGGGCCGGGACGGCTCCCACGAGACGGCCTTCGCGGTGTCCATCGACGTCCGGGGCCGCACCACCACCGGCACCAGCGCGTACGACCGGTCCGAGACCGTCCGCGCGGTCACCGAGCAGGAGACCCGGCCGGAGGACATCCAGATGCCCGGGCACGTGTTCCCGCTGCGGGCCCAGGAAGGGGGGGTGCTGAAGCGAGCGGGGCACACCGAGGCCGCGGTGGACCTGGCCAAGCTGGCCGGGCTGTACCCGGTGGGCGTGATCTGCGAGATCATGCACCCCGACGGCACCATGGCCCGGCTCCCGGACCTGGTGAAGGTGGCCCGCGAGCACAGCCTGAAGCTCGTCTCCATCGCCCAGCTCATCGAATTCCGGCGCAAGCGCGAGAAGCTGGTGCGGAAGGTGGCCGAGGCCACCATCCCCACCACCCACGGCGAGTTCCGCTCCGTGGCTTACGAGAGCCTGGTGGACGGCCGGGTCCACGTGGCCATGGTCATGGGCGACGTGGGCGACGGGCAGCGCATCCTGGTGCGTGTCCACTCGGAGTGCCTGACCGGCGACGTGTTCGGGTCGCTCCGGTGCGACTGCGGCACCCAGCTCGATTCGGCGCTCGCCCAGGTCGGCGACGCGGGTCGGGGCGTGGTGCTGTACATCCGGGGACACGAGGGCCGGGCCATCGGCCTCACCCACAAGCTCCGCGCGTACAAGCTGCAGGAAGCCGGCCGCGACACCGTGGAGGCCAACGTCGAGCTGGGGTTCCCGGCCGACCCGCGCGACTACGGGATCGGCGCCCAGATCCTGGTGGACCTGGGGGTCCGGACCATGCGCCTGCTCACCAACAACCCCTCCAAGCGGGCCGGCCTGGAGGGCTACGGGCTGTCCATCGTGGAGCGGGTGCCCCTGGAGACCAGTCCCACCGACCAGAACATCGAGTACCTCCGGACGAAGCGGGAGAAGATGGGGCACCTGCTGTTCCAGCTGGACGAGGTCCATCTGCCGGCGGCCGCCACTGAGGAGCCCACCCCATGACCGTGTTCCGGGGGTCGTTCGAGGCCCGGGGGCGCCGCTTCGCCCTCGTGGCGTCCCGGTTCAACGAGGTGGTGGTGAACCAGCTGGTGGCCGGGGCCACCGAGTGCCTGCGCCGCCACGGGATCGCCGAGGACGACGTGGACGTGGCGTGGGTGCCGGGCGCCTTCGAGTTGCCGCTGGCCGCGCAGCGCCTGGCCCGCACCGACCGCTACGACGCCGTGATCTGCCTGGGGGCGGTGATCCGGGGCGAGACCGCCCACTTCGACTACGTGGCCGGGCAGGCTGCCGCGGGGATCCAGCGGGTGGCTCTGGACACCGGCGTGCCGGTGCTGTTCGGCGTGCTCACCACCGAGACCTTCGAGCAGGCCATGGACCGGGCCGGCGGGAAGCACGGCAACAAGGGCTGGGACTCGGCGATGGCCGCCATGGAGATGGCCGGGCTCCTAGACTCACTTCCGAAGGGGTCGGAGTAGGGAGCGCGACATGATCGTCGACAAGCCATGGGGAAAGGTCACCACGTTCGCCCTGAACCAGCCGTCCTCGGTCCGGCTGATCATCATCGAGCCCGGCCAGGAGACCAGCGAGCACTACCACCAGCTGCGCGACGAGATGTGGGTGGTGCTGGACGAGGGGCTGCGCATCCAGATCGGCAACCGCCAGGTCGAGGCCCAGGTGGGGGAGGAGTTCGTGGTGGCCTCCGAGGAGCCCCACCGCATCACCAACACCGGGCCGAAGCGGGGCCGGGTCCTCGAGATCGCCCACGGCTACACGACCGAGGACGACGTGTTCCGGCTCCAGGACGACTACGGCCGGCCCCTCGAGCCGGAGTGGTAGCAGCCGCCGCTGCCCCCGAACGGCGGCAGGGCAAGCATTGAAACGCGTCGGGGGCCGATGCTACGCTCCGCGCGCTTCCCCGCCGGGGAACGGCAGATGGCTGGCGCATGCGTGAGCGCCGGAGGTGCAAGGAGGTACAGCTTGGCCACGCAGGGGACCGTGAAGTGGTTCAGCAACGAGAAGGGCTACGGGTTCATCGCACGGCCCGACGGGGACGACGTGTTCGTTCACTTCTCGGCGATCTCGGGTGACGGCTACCGTACCCTCCAGGAAGGCCAGACGGTGGAGTTCGACATCGTGGAGGGGCCGAAGGGCAAGCAGGCCGCGAACGTCCGCCCGGTCGCCTAGCCAGCTCCGGCCAGCACCCACTTCACCGAAGCGCCCCGGCCGTACGGCCGGGGCGCTTCCGGACGACGGGGTGAGCTGGACCTTGAGCACGCTTCACGAGGCGACATCCCCTGGACACCGCGCGGGGCCGGCCCGCTATACTTCCTTCCGCATGAGTCACGCTGGAATCACGGGCGCCGGCGAGAGTCGGTGCCTTTTGTTCGGAAGGGCTCCGCGAGGGGCCCACGCCGACGGATCGCACGAGGAGGTGGTGCGGGGTCTCGGTTGAGCCGCGCATAAACGACAGGATCCGGTCGCCGCAGGTGCGGCTGGTGGGCCCGGACGGGGACCAGATCGGGATCGTCTCGACCGTGGACGCTCTCCGGCGGGCCCGTGACCTGGACCTGGACCTGGTGGAGGTGGCGCCGCAGGCGGTGCCACCGGTCTGCCGGATCATGGACTACGGGAAGTACAAGTACGAGAAGGACATCCGGCAGAAGGAAGCCCGCAAGAAGCAGGCCCGGATCGAGGTCAAGGAGATCAAGTTCCGGCCGAAGATTGACCCGCACGACTACGCCACCAAGAAGGGGCACGTCGAGCGGTTCCTGAAGTCGGGTGCGCGGGTGAAGGTCACCATCATGTTCCGGGGGCGGGAGATGGCCCACACCGAGCTGGGCCGCAAGATCCTGGACCGGCTGGTGGAGGACCTCAAGGACCTCGCCGTGGTGGACGCTTATCCGAAGCTCGACGGGCGGAACATGGTCATGGTGATCGCGCCCACCAGGAAGCACGCGCAGCACGAGGCGGAGTCCCCGCATCAATCGGAAGCTGCGCACCAGTAAGGTAAGGACGAGTGCGATGCCGAAGATGAAGACGCACCGGGGCGCGGCGAAGCGGTTCCGGGTCACCGGGAACGGGAAGGTGCTGCACCGCCGGGGCACCGGGAACCACTTCCTGCGCAAGAAGTCGGGCAGCCGCAGGCGCCGCGTGGAGGGCATGAGCCAGGTCACCGCCGAGGCCCGCGTGGTCAAGCGGATCCTGGGGGAGTAGGCCATGGCCAGAGTGAAGCGAGCGGTCCACGCCCACAAGAAGCGCCGGGAGATCCTGGAGGCCGCCAAGGGCTACCGGGGTTCGCGGCGCAGCCGCCTGCGCGTGGCCAAGGAGCAGGTCATGCACTCCGGCGCCTACGCCTACCGGGACCGCCGGGACCGCAAGGGCCAGTTCCGCCGGCTGTGGATCACCCGGATCGGGGCGGCCACCCGCGCGGAGGGCATGAGCTACTCCCAGTTCATGCACGGCCTGTCCCAGGCGGGGGTCGAGCTCGACCGGAAGATCCTGGCGGACCTGGCCGTGCGGGACCCGGCGGCGTTCCGGTCCCTTGTCGACGCGGCTCGCGAGGGCCTCTCCGCGTAGCTCACGCCAGGCCGCAGATCAGGGACCCTCGAACCGCACCTCCAGCATGTCGCACACCGGCCGGTACCCGATCGCCGAGTAGATGCCGTTCGAGGTCGGGTTGGCCAGGTCCGTGTACAGGAAGCAGGTCCGGTAGCCGCGGAGCATGAGCATCCGGCTGAGGGCCGCGGTGCAGGCGGTGCCGTAGCCGCGGCGCCGGTGTTCCGGTGGGGTATAGACCGGGCCGATCCGGATCCCTGTCGGCGTTGGGCCGCCGAACCCGGCCATGGCCACCGGCTCGGGGTCCTCCCACAGCACTAGGCTGTCCTATCCCGGAGACGTAGCGACACCCGTCGACGTCCCACACTCCAAGGAAAAGGCGACGCATCCTCTCGCTTGACCTGCCAGTCGAGCAGAAAGGAGTCGTCGCCTTGACCACCGATGATGCCCTGTACCGGTTC
>WNGH01000014.1_pt1 | contig 136368 bp, 131 predicted proteins | sample 5400631 | NCBI WGS metagenome assembly WNGH01 (sample SAMN13153373, study PRJNA577476) | soil metagenome | isolation source: 115 cm soil or saprolite under Garry oak tree replicate 1 | place: USA:California | collected 2016-06-15
GCGGCCGAGCACCGCCTGCCTGAGGAACGACAACGGCAGCGTCAATTCCCGGCTGTGAACCACCCGATCATGACACCCCACCGACCTCCCCCGCCGCCGCGCCCCCTCGGCCGCCGCACTTCACCGCGGGATACCGCCTGCCAGGACTACGCCTGTCGGGCGAGGCAGCGGGGCGGTTTCAAGGTCCGCTGGCGCAGCAACGACGGCGGTGCGATGACGCCGATCTGCGGCGCCCCGAGCGATGCGGATATCGGCGACCTGGACGGCTATTTTGCCGCGCGCGCTTAGCGCCGACTCTGGCCCGATGTGTGCTTATAATGATTGCGACCAAGCGATCGACCGCCTCGCAGGCCGATCGAAGCGAATGTAAATGGCATAAAGACGCCGCCGGAACTTACCGTCGCCGCGTCGCCCACGGGCGGCTCGCCGGCGCGGTGCAACGACTTCGTGTGACCCCCACGAAGACCTACGTGGCTGGATTCTCCCGTCCAGCCACGATCATTGACAGCGGGGGGTTCGCCCCCCGCTGTCTTCTTTTTAGGCCCGCCAAGCCATGCGCCAAGGGTCAATCCGGCGAAGCCATTCGGGCGCGCCCAATGTCATGGTTCCACACCCAGTTTTGGGGGAGTTTGTGCCCGCCATGCCGGTCCGCTGGCGCCGTGCGCGGGACGCCCCCGACGGCGCCAAGCACCGGTGTCGCCGGGCAACGACAAGCCCGGCCCAGCAGGGATTCGGCCGCCGGAGGGGCCCCGGCATGGCCATGCACCCGCCGCGAAATGGTCGTTGCGAACCTACCCACGCAGCTCGGCACGGGAAGTGCTTGTCATAGCGGCGAGAAGCACCACAGCATCGATCCGCCTCGGCGGCTTGGAGCATAGAGGAGAGCACCAGCATGCCACCCCCGCCGCGGATACTCATCGTCGAGGACGAACAAGTCCTCGCCGAGAACCTCAAGGAATACTTGAGTCGCCGCGTTGCGGACGTGCGTACCGTGGTTGACGGCGAACATGCCGTCGAGATGCTGGACAGCTTCATGCCCGATGCACTGGTGATGGACTTCGGCCTGCCCGGCATGGACGGTCTGAAGACTTACAGCGAGATGGTGCGCCGCCACACGAGGAAAATCGACTGTGTAATGATCACCGGCAATCCGTCGGAAGAACTGACACGCAGCGCCATGGACAGTGGCATCCGCACGATCCTGTGCAAGCCTTTCAGCTTTGCGGAACTGCTGCAGCGCCTGGAGCCGCCGGTTGCCGGCGAGATCGGCGCAGCCCCGGATTCGGCTTAGTGGCCGGCCGGGCCAGTTGAGGAGAACGAGCGATGCTGTTCGACATGCGCCATATCCAGCAAGCCACGCTGTGGCTGGCTGCGCTGTGTGCCACCGTCGGGACCGCCTGCATCGTGGCCTTTCTGGTACAACAAAGACCGGATGCTTATCTGCTGTTCGATGCAGCCATCGCGGCCACGGCCAGCGTGGCCGCCCTGATTGCCAGCGTGGCCATGGTCTGCGTCGAATCGATGCGGCGCGAAGCGCCTTCGGCTCGACGCGTCAATCCGCCCCCGCCGGACCCGATCGTACCCGCCGAGTCCACGCAGTTCCGGGAGCGCCAGGACGTCTTGGCCGAACGCCTTGACATCGATGAACTGCGCTTTTGCACCCAGGCCAAGCTACCCTGTACCTGCTGGTCGTTCTGTGGCGGCGATGCCTCGGCGGGCACCGTCCAGGTTCAACTGCACGGACGTGCGGGGCCGGCGCCGCTGGTCGCCATGCCCGTCGTGCCTCGCAGCGGGATTTCCGGCTGCCACCTAACGTCGCCTCAGCACGCGCCGTCGCGCGAATTGCGGCCGCAGTCCGCACGCCGCTGATTGGCGCCGTTCCGGCCTGGCCTTGCAGTCGGGTGGTCGCGTGCCGCCCGGTGCGAGAGTCGCGCGGCTGGTCGTCGGATTATGTCGAACGCATTTCAGGGAGCCGCGCTCGGCGCAGCGAGGTTGGCCGCCGCCCGGCCTGCCGGTTCGCTCTGCCCCCGGCGTCGCCTGCCGTTCAGGAGATCAGAAGACTGGGCCGGGCGAAGACAAAGCCCTGGAACAGATCGAAGCCCAGGGCCAGGCATTCGCGGGCCCGCTCCATCGTTTCGACCTTCTCCGCGAGCAACCGTCCCGGATAGAGTTTGAGCCGGCGTACTAGGGCGGCGAGGGCCTGGGGATCGAGTTGCGGCACGTCGATCTTGACGATGTCCGCGATTTCCAGCAACGGTTCGTAACGATCCGCGCAGGAGCAGAAATCGTCCAGTGCCAAGCGGAAGCCGCGCTGCTTCAACTCGCGGCAACGCGACACGATCTGCTCGTCGACGGCGATGGTTTCGAGCAGTTCCAGTACGACGCGGTCCGTCGGCAGGGCGTCGATCCGGTGGCTGTACAGCATTTCCGCATCGACATTGACGAAGCCGGCGCATTCGCCCAGCACGGTGTTGATGCCGATCCGCTTGAACGCCCGGCGCATGACTTCGGCCGTGGCTACAGCGTCGTCGGTGACACGGGCCTGGGATTCGCGGCCGGCGCGATACAGCAACTCGTAGGCGACCAAGTGCTGGCGGCGATCGAGGATCGGCTGTCTGCCGAGGAAAAGGTCGTTGGCTTGGTCACGCATTCCGATCTCCTTGTCTCGCCCGGCCATGCCGGCCGTTCCATCCTTAGCGGCGAGCCGCGGCGAGAGTCCGTTGCTGCAACCGGTATCCCGCATAAGCCGTGCCAAGCGGCGAGGCCGCGGTTCCCGAATTCGCGGTGCCACGGATCGCCGGTCGCCGTGCGGGTTTCGAGGCACCGCCGGCGATCGGGGTGGTTCCTTGCGGGAAGTCTTTACCGCTTCGAGCCCCCAGATCTGGTGGCAAAAGTGTGCCTAAAGACCCATTGTTCGCGGCTTCCGGTCGAACGCCACCGCTGCGGCGAGGATCCATGGTCCCGGCCAGCGAATTTCCGGGATATGTCAAAAGCATTCTATGACTTGCCGCTTGACAGTTCGCCCACCGTCGCGGCCGCCACCTCGCGAGGGAATTGGCAGCGACCAGCCAGACAGCCGTCCATTGTCCACTCCGCACCGATACGCCGCGGCAATGTCGGCGCCGCGACTGGCAGAGTTGCTAACGGCATAACGACGATTTCTCCGAATGCCGCGCCGGTGCTGGGCGGAGCGACCGTGACAAAAAACACGGTGGGCAAAAAGTGGTCCCTGCCGTTACCCAGTGGGGGCGTCCCCAGGTTTGGGTCTGGCGACCCACCGGGTGGTTTGCGATGCCTTGCCGCAGCCCCTAAGCACCGCCGGCCATGGCCTCGAATCGCAGGCATGGTGCGGCTTTTCGCCGCCGTGGCGAATTTCCGAAAACCTTTCAACGCGACTGGCATGCTTGATGCTGCTGTCAGCCCAAGCCCCAGCACTTTTGGGGATAAGTGTTGGAAGCGGGGCGGTGCGCCAGATCACCGGGCCGGATCGAGAGGACCAAACAATCGGTTTTCTAGAAGCCGCAAGCTCCGGATTCCCGCTGTCGTGGCGGTAACAAGCGAATACGAGGATTTCAAATCAACCGCGACCGCCAAAAGAAAAGACAATGAACCAGCGCGAAAGACTCATCAAGAAGACCACGGATCTCCCCGGGAGATTACCGAGGCCAGATTCACCCGGCGCTAAGCATGCCCAATCCGGGCATGCTTAGCGCCGGTACCGGCATGCTTCTGCCGATCACGGGCCGGAAGCTTGTGGGCGGCTCTTACCGACGGCTCCTAGGCCGTGCCCGGGTTCGACATGATCAGCCGACCCACTCGGCCCTGAGTCGAGGAAGCGCCGCGCTTGGTCGAGAGGCAGGCCATCGATCCGGCCAACATCGACTGGGCCGACAGTGAAGGCGCGCCCCACCCGGCCGACACGTTTTCGGAGGTGATTCGAAGGTTCGCGTCCCAGGCGTTTATCGCGAAGTCAAGACGGTGACGCCGAATGCGGACCTGTCGCGGCAGGGCTGGAACAAGGGTGAGCGCAAGACGTCTATACGGGCTTGCCCGGTATGAACACCCGCCACGACCTGATGTATGGTCACCACACCGTGACGGTGACGCGGAAGATCATCTGCCGATGGACTTCGGCTGTCGGTGCAGGCCGGCCGCTGTCGCGAACGGCCACCGCCGGTATGCCGCGCGGCGTGCCGCTGGTCACGCTAACCGGCCGGAAACACAGAATCCACGACAATTGCATACTCGGGAAGACGGGGCTGCTCCATTTTTTTGCGGTGGCCTGGCTCGACATGGGAGCTGTCCGGTCGCCACGGAGAACCTGCGCAAGCTCCAGGACCGGCTCGGCGATCGCATGGAGAAGGACATCGTCTTCTATTCGATCACGCGGCAACTGCGGATCGACACGTCGCACATGCTCGTGGGATACACCGGCGGTTTCGCTATCGAGCCGGCTGGACCGTCCGCGACGGCAAGCCCGCCGATGCCGCCATCCTGCGCCGCGGCCCGGGCGATGCCGATTCGGACCTCGAGCGGGACAAGGATCCGACCAAGCACATCGGCATGGCCGCTACGGCAACGAGCGGCCCGAGCGCTGGGGCGTGTCGGTACGCAGCGAGCCGCCCGAGCGCTGGGGCGTGTCGGTACGCAGCGAGCCGCGCAAGCTTGCCGGCCGCTTCCGGGGGCTGGCGCAGTAGAACCTCGGCCCGGCCATTGCGCACCGCCCGCGTGGCAACAATTAGTCAATAGCGCAAGGCCAGGATAGGGGTTCGGCGGCAAACGGGGGGCAATGTGAACACCTACTCGATCAGGATCGCAAGGCGCGTCGTCGCGATCCATTTCTGCCTCGCGGCGCTGTCGTGGTGCGGCGCAACTGCCGCCGAAGCGGAGCCCAGCGCGCCTGCTGCTGCGGCGCTCGAGGTCACGGCAGTCGTAGACGGCCAGGCCCTGGCAGAACTGTTCGAGGCCGGCAGCGAAGCTCTGGCGCGCAAGGACTATCGTTGGCCCATCGCCTGCTGCTCAACGCCGCCGAGCAGGGGCACGCCAAGGCCCAACACCTTTTCGGCACCATGGTCCTCGACGGACTGGGCGTGACAGCGGATCCGGCCGAGGCGCTGCGCTGGTTCAGGCTGGCGGCGGCCCAGGGCAGTGCCGATGCACAGTCGGACATCGGCCTGCTCTATGCGCGGGGCCGCGGCGTAGTGCTCGACGAAAACGTGGCCGTCGAATGGTTCCAAATGGCGGCCGACCAGGGCAACGCCGCCGCTAAAAACAACCTCGGCGTGATGTACCAGGAGGGGCGTGGCGTTGATACCGACTTTGCCGCCGCCGCGAGCTGGTTCCGCGCCGCGGCCGTGCAGGGCCATCCGCTGGCCTAGGACAATCTCGGTGTGTTGTTTCTCGAAGGGCGCGGCGTCGAAGGCGACGACGTCGAGGCCGCGGCGTGGTTCCGCCGTGCGGCGGAACTGGACAACGCGGATGCGCAGGTCCATTTGGCCCTGATGTATGCCGAAGGCCGCGGTGTGCAGCAGGACGATGCCGAGGCGCTGCAATGGTTTCGCCGGGCGGCCGAGCACGGCGATGCGTTCGCGCAGTACGAGGTGGGCGTTCGCTACCTGCAGGGGCGCGGCGTCGCCAGGGACGTCGCGGAAGCCGCCAGGTGGCTCAAGAGTTCGGCCGAGTTGGGCTTTTCTCCGGCGGCGGAATATCTGCACGCCCAGGGGATGTAGTCAAAACGAATTGGCCCCGGGCGCGCAGGGCGCGTCGCGGCAATTGATGGAGCCGCGCTCGCAACTTGACAACCGCGGGAGCTACTATGCATGCGGCATTGGCCGGTCTGTTCATTGCGGCGTTCATGGCGACTCCGGCGCGCGCCGCCGGCGACCTGACGGTCTTGTCGTTGGTGCGGACGGAAAGTGCCCAGGTAGGCGATATTTCCTTCGGCGCCACCGGCCGCCGGGCGGAATGCCGGGTCACCCGCGGCCGCTGCGCGGCCACGATCGATTTCACCGAACTGTATCAGGCCCGATACGGCTTCGGCGGCGCGACCGGATCCTGCGCGAGAAGGCGCGGGTCCAGTTCGGCGGCACATACGCCGGTGGCGAAGCTGGTGTTGCAGCGGATCGATCCCACTGGAACCGTCTACGACGACCCGCGTGTCGTCATCATCGACGACACCGGACTGATCCTGTAGGCGCAACTGCCGGATGGCACGCACAACAAAACCGATCATGTCTTGGATCCGCTGCCGTCGCGACGCAGACCGCCACGCGGAACGCGAGCCAGGGCCACCTGCCGGCCGCTTGCCAACGGGCGATCAACCGGCCCGCTCACAATCCGTGGTTCCGCCGGCGGGCCGACGATGCCGCGCCGGCCTGGCGCGAAGGACGCGGTATTGCCGTTCGATGCGGCGAGCATGACGGGGGAATGCGGCAGAGCCGGCCATCGCCCGACTCATTTGCCGCACCGTGATATTTCTCACGTTACCGGCGATATTGAGCGATTCCAGGGAGCCGGAATACACGGTATCCGGTATTCGGACATGCGCATCGAACCTCTATGCTTGGGCCATGATCTCGGCGAGCATGTACTGGTGTGAAAGCGGCCCGGACGGGCATTGAAGGCGATGTGGCGGACGCCTTCGTGGCCACGGTTGAAAAGATTGAATGCGAAGGATTTTCATTTGATCCGGGAATATTTCACATGGCAACGAAGTATTGCTTTGTGGAAATGACCGGGCAATACCAGACTGTGATCTAGGCAGGAATCGGCGCACAATTTGACAGGAAATTAGGCGCCGACAGCACCAGATTCAGGATGTGATCCGGTGGCCTTCCGGCCGCAAGCGGAAGGTCATGCGGATACGCAGCAACCGCAGTGTCGCGGTTTCGTGCTGCCACAGGGGGAGCGGAACATGTACCAGAAAGCTTTGTTGGCCCTGACGCGCTGGGTTGATCCCGCCAGCGCATCCAGACAGGCGGATGTCGGCGCGGGTGCCACGACACGGTCGTTCAATCTGCTGCGCTGGTTCTCCATCCTCAGCTTTCTCGCGGTAACGGCCATCAGCATCGGCTTTGCGGCGGTGTTGTCGCATTTCCTGACGCGAGAGATGCTGCAGCGCGATGCCGTGCTGACCAATCAGTTCGTCTCGAGTATCGTCACTGCCGAAAATCAGCAGGCCCGGCTTGGCAATCGCGTGACATTGGGACAGATACTCGATGAGCGCGCGGATTTCGCCGGCCTCGGCGTCGAACCGCGCGCAGCCAGTGCGTGGCGGACGCATTTCTACGATCACCTGCGGCTCATGCCGGACGTCCTGCTCGTCAACGTCTTCGCCGCCGACCGGACGATCATCTGGGCTACCAATCCGGGGATCATCGGCAAGATCAACACCGGTAACGAGGAACTGGAAGAGGCGTTCGAATCGCGGGCCATGGTGGCGACCGACTACCTCAATCAGGAGCATCACAACGAGCACCAGCACAAGGAAGAGCAGGCCTTCAACGATGATCCGCAGCGGTTTTTCGTCGAGGAATACATGCCGCTGCTCGACTCTTCGGGAAACGTGGTCGCTGTGGTCGAAATCTACAAGGAGCCGCAGAGCCTCCTCGATGCGATTCAGCGCGGCAATCAGCTGGTTTGGGCATGCACGGTATTCGGCATGGTGTTCCTCTATCTCGCCCTGTTCTGGATCATCCGCCGTGCCGACATGACTTTGGAGTATCAGCAGCGCCGCCTGCTCGACCAGGAGACGCTTTGCGTGGTCGGCGAAATGTCCGCGGCCGTGGCCCACGGCATCCGCAATCCGCTCGCCTCGATCCGCTCGAGCGCCGAACTGGCCCTCGACGGCGATCCCGACTCCGCCCGCAAGAATGCGAACGACATCATTGCCCAGGTTGACCGTCTGGGGAAATGGGTCCGCGACCTGCTGGTCTTCTCGCGGCCGGTGGCGGGCGAGAACCAGGCGATCGACGTCGTGTCGCTAGTCGACGATTGCCTGCCGAATTTTGCCGCGCAGTTGGCGAAGAACCGGGTTTCCTGCAGCTTCGTGCGCCCGTCCGTACCCGTGCCGCGGGTCATCGGCAATCGCGCCTTGGCTACCCAGGCACTGGGCAGCGTAATATCCAACGCCATCGAGGCCATGCCCGGCGGTGGATCCCTGCGGCTGGAACTGAATGTGGCAGCGCCGGAGCATCGTGTCGACGTCATCGTCACCGACACGGGGCCCGGTATGTCGGCAACTCAGATGGACCTGGTGTTCAAACCGTTTTACACTACCAAACGCAACGGGCTCGGCTTGGGCATGGCGCTGGTCAAGCGCATCATGGAACGCTTCGGCGGTGCCATTCGCCTGAACAGCCGGGAAGGCGAGGGGACCCGGGTGAGCCTGAGCTTCAACGTCGATTGAGTGAATGTCGAATTCCATCCTGATCATCGAGGACGATGAAATGCTGGCGGACAATGTCCGCCAGTATCTTGAGCGCAACCAGTGGGAAGTGCACATGGTGCACAGCGCGGAGGATGGGCTGAAGAAGCTGGAGAGCGTCCGTCCGGATATCGTCCTTACCGACCACATGCTGCCGGGCAAGACCGGGCTCGACGTCATCGCCGGAGCATTGGCGATCGACCCGCAGATCAAGATCGTCATGATGACCGGCGAAGGCAGCGTCCAGATCGCCGTCGACGCCATGAAGGCCGGCGCGTGTGACTACCTGGCGAAGCCGGTTTCGCTTGCGGAACTCAAGCTCGTTCTGGAGAAGACGCTCGGGCAGTCGCAGATGGAAAATACCCTGTCGGTTTTCCAGCGCCGTCAGTCGCGGGGTGCGTCGCTGGCGGCGATCATCGGCGAGTCGCCGCCGATGCTGGCCTTGAAATCCAAGGTGCGCCAGGTGCTTGAGGCGGAAAAGCGAATCAACGACTCGGACCTGCCTGCAATCCTGATCACGGGCCTGACCGGAACCGGCAAGGAAATGCTGGCGCGGGCTCTGCACTTCGACGGGGTGCGGCGCGACCGGCCGTTCGTCGAACTCAACTGCGCCTCGCTACCGGCCAACCTGCTGGAGGCCGAGCTGTTCGGCCATGAGCGGGGTGCCTTCACCGACGCCAAGGAACGCAAGATCGGCCTGGCGGAGGCTGCCGACGGCGGCACCTTGTTCCTCGACGAAATCGGCGAAGTGGACATGGCGATCCAGGCCAAGCTGCTCAAATTGCTCGAGGAAAAGGCCTTCCGCCGCATCGGCAGCGTGCGCGAACGAAAGGTGAATATCCGCATCATCAGCGCAACCAACCAAGACCTGGAAAAGATGGTCCGGGAGGGGCGCTTCCGCAGTGACCTCTATTTCAGGCTTCGCGTCATTACCCTGTCGATGCCGCCTCTTGTAAGCATCGGCGACGACATCCTGCGCCTGGCGAATTTTCTGCTCCAGGTACACTCACGCCGTTATGGCAAGAAGGACCTGCATTTTTCGCCCGAGGCGGAGGGCCTTCTGCAGTGCTACAGCTGGCCTGGCAACGTCAGGGAAATGCGCAACATGCTTGAGCAGACCGTGCTCCTCGCCGAAAACGACCTGATTACCCCGGATCAACTTGCCATCTGTCCCGGACTGTCGCACGACGACCGCGCCGCCGACGAGGAGCCGCGCCACAACGGAACGCAACTGCGCGGCACTACCCGAATCTCCGACGTCGAGCGGGATCTCGTCGTCAAGACACTGGAAAAAACCGACTGGAACGTCTCGAAGTCGGCCAAGCTACTCGGCCTGTCGCGCGACATGCTGCGCTATCGGATCGAGAAATACGGACTCGTCGCTCCGGCGGACTGATCAATTCGGCGGTTGCGCGGCATCGTCGGTGGGATCGTTCGATGCCGGTTGACGCCGGTCCACCGATGGACAACACATCCGACGACGGCCCGTTACCCGCTTCGATCGAACGAAGGCCGGCGACGCCGTCGATCGTGGAAGCTTTGAGTGGCCGCACCGCCTGACGCTGAACGCACAAGCACCCTCGATGGCCGGCCTTAAGGGTCGGTTCAGAACGGGATATCGTCCTCGAAATTGTCGAAACCGGATGCGGGCGCTGCTGCCGGTTCCGCGGCCTTGCGCGCGGCGCCGCCCGTCTCCCGGGGCGGGGCATCGCTCATGCCTTCACGGCTGCCGAGCATTTGCATTTCGTCGGCGAGGATTTCCGTGGTATAGCGATCATTGCCGTCCTTGTCCTGCCACTTGCGGGTGCGTATGCGGCCTTCGACATAGATCTGCCGTCCCTTCTTCAGATATTGGGCGGCGATTTCGGCCAGGCGCCGGTAAAACGTCACTTGGTGCCATTCGGTAATTTCCTTGCGCTCGCCCGAGGTCTTGTCCTTCCAACTGTCCGTCGTGGCAAGTCGGATGTTTGTCACGGCGTCGCCATTGGGCAAGTAACGGGACTCCGGATCCGCGCCGAGGTTGCCGACCAGGATTACCTTGTTAACCGATGCCATTTGAATTTACCCTCCAGAATCCAGTCCGGGCGTTCTGCCCGCCTCCAGCCGCATGCCATGCCGCGGCAACCATGAACGTTCGCTAGTCTACCAGTGAAAGCGTGCTGCGGCGACGCCACAGGGGTACGGCGCCGGCGGCGGTATGACGAACGTGTTTCTTTTCAGCCGCCATGGCGTGTTTCCGGGCGCGATGCGGAGCGTGCGACTATGGCGTTTTCCCGTATGATTAACGCTCTCGTCACTTGGCGACCGGTGTGCGGTCAGGTCGAAACCATTGCGCCGAACCTGATGTTGAAGTGGCTCCTGTTCCTGCTGTTGCTGTGGGTCGGCATTTCCCTGTGGAACAAGGGACGGGTTCATTCGGCCGACGCGACCCGTCGGCCGGCGCCGGCACCCGACGAGCGTATGGTCGCCTGCGCCAATTGCGGCGTGCATCTGCCCGAAAGCGAAGCCCTGCGCGGTGACGGCGGGGCGTCGTTTTGCTGCGACGAGCATCTGCGGCTCGGCCCCCGTCTGCCATACTGATGCAATGATGGCGGGCGCCGACGGAACTGGGATGGCCGCAAGTCCGCCCGAGTCGTTCTGGCGCTCGCTTCATTACTTCGGGATTTATCGTCTGATCGCGGCCGGCGTGTTCGTGTTCGGCGCCTTGCCGAATCGTTGGTGGCTGCCGGTCATCGGCGAGGGCACCGGGCCGCTGTTCCTGCTTTGCATTGGCTACTTCCTGTCGGCGTTGGCCATCGTCGGGGTGCTGGTGCGAGCCGGCCTGGGCTTCAACCTGCTGTTGACCATCGAAGTTGCCACGGACATCGTCTTCCTGACGCTGATGATGCACGTCGGAGGCAGCGCGCGGAGCGGATTCGGCTACATGCTGATGGTCGTGCTGGCGGGGGCGGGGTTGGTCGGCCAGGGGCGGCTGACGCTGTTTTATGCGGCCCTGGCAACGCTGGCGGTGCTGCTCGAGCAGGGCTACCGCGTCTTAAAGGCGGCGGCCGACCCGGCGGATTTTATTCATACCGGCAGCATCAGCGTCGGCTTCTTCGCCATTGCCCTCAGCGCCCGTCTGCTGGCGAGCCGCGTCGTCGCCCAGGAGGAATTGGCGCGCCAGCGCGGTGCGGAGCTGGCGGACCAGTTGCGGATCACCCGCCAGGTAATGCGCGACATGCAGGATGGAGTGCTCGTCGTCGATCCGTCCGGCTTAGTCCGCCAGCACAATCCCCAAGCGCTGGCACTGCTGGCCATCGAGGCGCCGATCGGTAGCAGCCTTGCGGAATTTTCCGCCCCGCTTGGCGAGCGATATCCGCGCTGGCGCACCCGCGCCGGCGAAATCAGCGAGGCCGTCCGCATTCCCCGCAGCGGACGGCTGGTCAGGGTGCGATACATCCCGGCCGCCGAAAGCGGCAATGCGTTGGTCTATCTCGAGGATCTGGAGCGGGTGCAGGCCCGCACTCAGCAGATCAAGCTGGCGGCCCTGGGTCGACTGACGGCAAATATGGCCCACGAAATCCGCAATCCGCTTTCGGCGATCAGCCATGCCGCCGAATTATTGGACGAGGGCGGCTCGCCCGAGACGACGAGCCGCTTGACACAGATCATTCACGATAATGCCCAGCGACTCAATCAGCTTGTCGCCGAAATCCTCGAACTGGGGCGCCGCGACCGCACCCGGCCGGAAACGATCGTGCTGGCGGGTTTCCTGACGGCATTCGTCGACGACTTCGCGCTGCAGGGCGGACGGCCCAGAGGGGCCCTGGTGTTGGAGGCAGAAGCGGATGTCGTGACCTGTTTTGACCGCGGCCATCTCAACCGAGTCTTGTGGAACCTGGTGGGTAACGCGCTGCGGTATTGCAGCGGCAACCCTGGCAGTGTGCGGATTATCGTCCGCAAGGAGGTCGACAGCGGACGCGTCGAGATTCACATCGTCGACGACGGTCCGGGAATCGACGACGCCACGCGTGCCCAGGTTTTCGAGCCATTTTTCACGACAGACAGCCACGGTACGGGACTCGGACTGTATATTGCGCGGGAACTGTGCGAGGCGAACGGCGCCACACTGACCCTGCTCGGAAAAGCGCCCGGTGCCCATTTCTGTGTAACCGCGGGGGGAAAACCATGCCCGCAAGAAGCGAGCGAAGAAACAGAAGCGAATCAGGGCGCGTCCTGGTCGTCGATGACGAAGCCGACATCCGCGAACTACTCGACCTGACACTGGCCCGGATGGGCCTTCAGGCCGATTGTGTCGGCAGTGTCGCCGCGGCCAAGCGCTTGCTCGACGCTAAGAACTACCAGTTGTGTCTGACCGATATGCGCCTGCCCGACGGCGAGGGTCTCGACCTGGTTAGATATATCGCCGAACGCTGCCGGGATCTGCCGGTGGCTGTGATCACCGCCTACGGCAGCATGGAGAATGCCGTCACGGCGCTCAAGGCTGGCGCGTTCGATTACCTTGCCAAGCCGGTATCGCTACAGCAGTTGCGGGCCTTAGTGAAATCGGCGCTCGACCTTCCGGGTGCGGAGGGTGACCCGTCGCCAGCACGGCAGATACTGTATGGCGATTCGCCGTCGATGCAGGAGGTGCGGGAGCTGATCGACCGCGTTGCACGGAGCCAGGCGCCCGTCTATATCTGCGGCGAGTCCGGCAGCGGGAAGGAACTTGCGGCGCGGTTGATTCATCAGCTTGGCGCACGCCACGACCAGGAGTTCGTCGCGGTCAACTGCGGGGCGATTCCGGAGAACCTGATGGAAAGCGAGTTCTTCGGCTATCGCCGCGGCGCGTTCACCGGAGCCGACAGCGATCGCGACGGATTCTTCCAGGCGGCGCATGGCGGGACGCTGTTTCTCGACGAGGTCGCCGACTTACCTTTGGCGATGCAGGTGAAACTTCTGCGCGCGATCCAGGAAAAGCGCGTGCGCAAGGTCGGCAATACGGCCGAAGAACCGGTCGACGTCCGGATCGTCTGCGCGACTCACCAAAACCTCAAGGCTCTCGTCGAGCAGGGCCGCTTCCGACAGGATCTGTTCTACCGCCTCAACGTCATCGAGTTGCGCATGCCGGCGTTGCGCGACTGCCGCGACGACATCCCGCGGCTGGTCGCTAGCATCGTCGAGCGCTTGGCGCGCTCCGCAGGGCGCGGCGTCGCCGCGCTCACGCCGGCGGCGCAGCGGGCGCTGACGGAATACCCGTTCCCGGGCAACGTGCGCGAGCTCGAAAACATTCTGGAACGCGCATTGGCCCTAACAACGGGCGAGGTCATCGATGCCGCCGATCTAAACCTAGCACCTCCCGAAATTGCCGAGGACCTCCCGGCGCCCGGTCAGATACCCTTGCAGGATTATCTGGATCGGGTCGAGAAACAGGCCATCTTCGATGCCCTGCAAAAGACCCGCTTCAATCGGACTGCCGCCGCCAAACTGCTCGGCGTCACCTTCCGCTCGCTGCGCTACCGTATGGAGCGCCTCGGCCTCAACGAATGACGCTGGCGGCGCCGCTTTCGCGATTCGACGAAGAGGGCTGGCTCGACTCCGCGCGACGCCTGCCGTCACCGCACTGCGACGAGAGGCCCGCAGGCGTGACGGTGTCGGTCGTGGTAGTCCACGCCATTAGTCTGCCGCCGTGCGAGTTCGGCGGCGACGATGTCGAACGCTTGTTCACCGGCCGTCTCGATGCCGATGCGCACCCGTATTACCGACAGCTCGAGGGCTTGCGCGTATCCGCTCATTTCTTCATTCGACGCCACGGCGAAGTCATTCAGTTCGTGCCCTGCGGCCTGCGCGCGTGGCACGCCGGCGTCTCCGTTTGGCGGGGCAGGGAGCGCTGCAACGACTTCTCGGTCGGCGTCGAACTCGAGGGCTGCGACCGGCTGTCCTTCGCGGACCCGCAGTACGAGCGCCTTTCCGAGTTGGTGCTGGCGCTGCGCAGCCGCTACCCGATCGCCGATGTCGTCGGCCACGCCGACATCGCTCCGGGGCGCAAGACGGATCCTGGGCCGAACTTCGACTGGGAGCTGTTGCGGCGAATGACGGCCTAAGGATGAGGCCGCCGTTGTCTCGCGACAACAACAGCGATTGCCGTGCGCATGAAAAAACTCTTGCACATGGAAAATGCCCCTACTACAATTAGTCCGAAATCGAGGTGGACCTACTACATCTAGTGGGTCGCTCCGAAAACGAGTCTTGTCGGACCGGAGTCGCCAGCGGCCGAACCGGGGCCCAAAGGGCGAGGAGGCGAGGAGATGTTGATGCTGGCAGGCCGCATTAGCTTCGCGATTGCATCGTCTTTCGGCAAGCTTGTTGATGCCGCAGGTTGCCGTCCCCCGTGTGCTTGCCATGCCATGGCAAGCCTGCGCAACGCCGCCGATCGGCGACGCCCGGGAAGGGCATGCTGATCCTCGCCGGCCGAAGCTCATCGAATCCAAAGCTGGCACGGCCTCCAGCCCTGCCGCGGTCCGCAGCGACACTTCCGCGCAACTTTCCAATCCAGATCTTGCGGTGCGTGCGCCTGAGTGGGTCGACGCCCGCTGTTGCCGGCACTATGCAATACGCATTTCAAGCGAGGCTGTCGTGGCTGCTCTCGATGAGTCCGGCAGGCGCGCGGAACGCGGCGAAACGAATCGATACGGCCGGAGGAAAATTGAAGAATTCAACGCCTTCGCGTGTTTGAAGGCGATGGATAATCCGTGCTAGTCCGGACGGGTTGATGGAGTAGTGGTGTTACTTTCCTGTTAATTCGTTAAGGAGGTTCGATATGGCTGAAGACAAGACCAAAGCCAAGAAATCCGCGCCGAAGAAGGCGGCTGCCAAGCCGGCAGCGAAGAAGGCTGCGGTTCCGAAGAAAGCGGCTGCTGCTGGCAAGAAGCCCGCGGTGAAGAAGGCCGCTGCGCCGAAGAAGGCGGCTGCCAAGCCTGCGGCGAAGAAGGCTGCCGCCAAGCCGGCAGTGAAGAAGGCCGCTGCGCCGAAGAAGGCTGCCGCCAAGCCGGTCGCGAAGAAGGCCGCTGCGCCGAAGAAGGCTGCCGCCAAGCCGGTCGCGAAGAAGGCTGCCGCGCCGAAGAAGGCTGCCGCCAAGCCCGTCGCGAAGAAGGCTGCTGCGCCGAAGAAGGCTGCCGCCAAGCCGGTCGCGAAGAAGGCTGCCGCGCCGAAGAAGGCTGCCGCCAAGCCGGTCGCGAAGAAGGCTGCTGCGCCGAAGAAGGCTGCCGCCAAGCCGGTCGCGAAGAAGGCTGCCGCGCCGAAGAAGGCGGCTGCCAAGCCCGTCGCGAAGAAGGCTGCGCCCAAGAAGGTCGCTGCGCCGAAGAAGGCTGCCGCTCCAGCGGCGGCCCCTGCTGCAAGTGCCGCTCCCGCCCCGGCTGCGGCGCCTTCGACCGCTGCGACCCCCGGCGCCAAGCCGTCGCTCAACCCGGCCGCTGCCTGGCCGTTTCCGACCGGTTCCCGTCCTTCCTGATCGGTCGCAATGGATGGGCGGGCTGATGTCCGCCCGGCTGATTGCCGGCAGGCTGCGGCCCGCCCCATCCCTTTGGTTTCCCGTGGCCGACTACCCGTCGGCTGGCGCTCGTGCGTAATCATCGGCGGCGCGCCAGGAAGCGCTCGATTCGGATTAGTCCCTCCTCAAGCTTTTCCCCTGCCACCGTATATGCGAAGCGCATGTAGCGAGCCGGACTGGCGTCGCCGAAATCGATGCCGGGCGTTGCCGCGACACCGGCTTCGTCGATGAGCGCGCCGGCGAGGCCAAAGCTGTCTTCGCTGAGCGCACTGACATCGGCATAGATGTAGAAGGCGCCGCGAGGTTCGGCGGCGATGCGGAAGCCGAGACGGCGCAGGCCGGGCAGCAGGATGTCGCGACGGGCGCGGAACTCGCGTCGCCGATCTTCGAGGATGGCGATGGTCTCCGGCGTGAAGGCCGCCAGGGCGGCGTGTTGGGCGGGCGTCGACGGCGCGATGAACAGGTTCTGCGCCAGTTTCTCGATGTCGCGCAGGAAGTGCCGCGGCGCGACCAGCCAGCCGAGACGCCAGCCGGTCATGCTGAAATACTTCGAGAAACTGTTTATGACGAACACATCGTCACCGAGGTTCAGCGCCGTGACGGCCTCTTCGCCGTAGGTCAGGCCGTGGTATATCTCGTCCACCAGCAGGATGCCGCCGCGTGCGGCGACGGCGGCGTGGATCTGTCGCAGGGCGGCTTCGTCGAGCATGGTTCCGGTCGGATTCGCCGGCGAGGCGACCAGGAGGGCGCGGGTCTGCGGCCCCCAGTGGTCACGCACCTGCGCCGCGGTCGGCTGGTATTGCGTCGCCGGACCGACCTCGATGGCGCGGCTGCGCGCCTCGTAGAGACGGGCGAAATGGCGGTTGCAGGGGTAGCCCGGGTCGGTTAGGAGGATCTCATCTCCGGCGTCGAGAAGCACTCCGAGGGCCAGCAGGAGGGCACCTGAGGCCCCGGCCGTGACGACAATGCGTTCCGCCCCGACAGCGACCCCGTAGCGTTCGGCGTAGAAGGCGGCGATGGCTTCGCGCAGCAGCGGTAGTCCAAGGGCATGGGTGTAGAAGACACGGCCGTCGGCGATGAACTCGCGGGCGGCGGCGACGATCGGTTCCGGCGTCGGGAAATCGGGTTCGCCGACTTCCATGTGGATGACCGAACGTCCCTGGGCCTCGAGGGCCTGGGCGCGCGCCATCAGTTCCATGACGTGAAAGGGAGCGATGTCCTGCATGCGCGCGGCGATTTTCACAGGGCCTCCAAAGCAAACGGCCACCCGCAGGTGGCCGTCCCATCATAGCGGCGCGTCTGTCAATCGACCAGCGACAGTTCGAACAATTCGCGCTTCAGCATCAGCTGTCGCGGCAGGCGGCTGCTGAGTTTGTCGAACCATTCGGCATGCGACTTGAGTTCCTCCTGCCACATCCGGGCGTCGACCGTCGTCAGTTCCTCGAACTGCTCGCGGGTCAGGCCTTCCATGCCGGTCCAGTCTATATCTTCGAAGCGCGGCATCCAGCCCAGGGCCGTTTCGCGGGCGGCGGCGCGCCCCGTGCACCGCCCGATGATCCACTTGAGGACGCGCATGTTTTCGCCAAAGCCCGGCCACATGAAGTTGCCGTCCTTATCCTGGCGAAACCAGTTGACCGTGAATATGCGCGGCGCATGTTCGATCTGGTGGCCGATACGCAGCCAGTGGTTGAAGTAGTCGCCCATGTGGTAGCCGCAGAAAGGCAGCATCGCGAAGGGGTCGCGGCGCACCACGCCCTGGGCGCCAGCGGCAGCGGCCGTTGTTTCGGAACCCAGCGTCGAAGCCATGTAGACGCCGAAATTCCAGTTGAAGGCTTCGAACACCAAGGGAACCGTCGTCGAGCGCCGCCCACCGAATATGAAGGCCGAGATCGGCACGCCGACCGGGTCTTCCCAATGCGGGTCGATCGATGGGCACTGGCGGGCGGGAGCGGTGAAACGGGAGTTCGGATGGGCCGCCTTGCGCCCGGTCTCGCGGCCGATGGCGGGCGTCCAGTCCTGGCCCTGCCAGTCGATCAGGTGGGCCGGCGCTTCCTTGCTCATGCCTTCCCACCAGACGTCGCCGTCGTCGGTCAGGGCGACGTTGGTGTAGATGATGTTGTCCTTCAGCGTTGCCATCGCGTTGAAGTTGGTCTTCTCCGACGTGCCCGGGGCGACGCCGAAATAACCGGCCTCGGGGTTGATGGCATAGAGCCTTCCATCCTTGCCCGGCTTGATCCAGGCGATATCGTCGCCGACCGTAGTAACCTTCCAGCCATCCATGGCCTTAGGCGGAATCAGCATGGCGAAGTTGGTCTTGCCGCAGGCCGACGGGAAGGCAGCGGCGACATAGGACTTCTCGCCCTCGGGCGACTCGACGCCGAGGATCAGCATGTGCTCGGCTAGCCAGCCCTCGTCGCGGGCCATGGTCGAAGCGATGCGCAGGGCGAAGCACTTCTTGCCGAGCAGGGCGTTGCCGCCGTAGCCGGAACCGAAGGACCATATCTCGCGCGTCTCGGGAAAGTGACAGATGTACTTGGTCTTGTTGCAGGGCCACTTGGCGTCTTGCTGGCCCGGCTCGAGAGGCATGCCGACACTGTGCAGGCAGGGTACGAACTCGCCGTCGCCGCCCAACTGGTCGAGAACCTGGCGGCCCATGCGGGTCATGATGCGCATGTTGGCGACGACGTAGGGACTGTCGGACAACTCGACGCCGATGTGGGCGATCGGCGAGCCGATCGGGCCCATCGAGAACGGAATCACATACATCGTGCGGCCGCGCATGCAGCCTCTGAACAGGCCCCTCAGCGTCTCCTTCATGCTGTCCGGGTGTTCCCAGTTGTTGTTGGGGCCGGCGTCATCGCGTTCGGAGGTGCAGACGAAGGTGCGATCCTCGACCCGGGCAACGTCGGACGGATCGGAACAGGCGAGGTAGGAATTCGGCCTCTTGGACGAATTCAGCTTGACCATGGTCCCTGCGGCGACCATTTCGCCGCACAGACGGTCGTATTCTTCCTGGCTGCCGTCGGCCCAGACGATGTGGTCCGGCTGGGTCATGGCCGCCACCTCGGCGACCCAGGCTTGCAACCGGGCGTGCTTGACATAGGCGGGGTCGGCGACTTTGGCTTGCGACTGATTCATGATGACTCCACTCAGGCGATAGATGTTGTGGCCGGCAGCGTCACGATCGGCGGGGTGAGGTCGAAGGGCGTCCGGCGATCCGGCGGGACGGGCGGGTGGCCCGGCCGGCGGACGGGAGGCCGGGCCCGATGATCGTCTGGCGCCGGCCGGTGAAAGGCCGGTATTATGCCATCGCCGGCATCCGTGAGCAAAACCGGCCGCAGCGAGAATTTCGCGGCCGGGTACCGACGGACGGCAACCCACGACATTCCATAAGCATAAGACCATGAACGACAGAATCCGCCAAGCCGCCCTCGAATACCATCGCCTGCCCAAGCCCGGCAAGATCTCGGTGACTCCCACCAAGGCCCTCAACAACCAGCACGACCTGTCGCTTGCCTATTCGCCCGGCGTCGCTGCCGCCTGCGACGAGATCGTCGCCGACCCGGTCACCGCCTACCAATACACGGCCCGCGGCAACCTGGTCGCCGTGATCACCAACGGCACGGCGGTGCTTGGCCTGGGTAACATCGGTCCCCTGGCCGGAAAGCCGGTAATGGAAGGCAAGGGTGTCCTGTTCAAGAAATTTGCCGGCATCGACGTCTTCGACATCGAAATCGCCGAGAACGACCCGGACAAACTGGTGGATATCATCGCCTCGCTGGAGCCGACCTTTGGCGGCATCAACCTCGAGGACATCAAGGCGCCGGAGTGCTTCGCCATCGAACGCAAGCTGCGCGAGCGGCTGCGCATTCCGGTTTTCCACGACGACCAGCACGGCACTGCCATCATCACCTGTGCCGCCGTGCTCAACGGCCTGCGCATCGTCGGCAAGGCCATCGGCGAGATCAGGCTGGTCTGTTCCGGCGCCGGCGCCGCGGCGATCGCCTGTCTCGACCTGCTGGTGAGCCTCGGCGCCGAGCCGAAGAATATCTTCGTTACCGACAGCAAGGGCGTGATCCATACTGGTCGCGCTGGCCTCGACCCATCCAAGGCACGCTATGCCCAGCGGACCGAGTCTCGCATCCTGGCTGATGTCATGCCCGGTGCCGATGTTTTTCTCGGACTGTCCACGGCGGGAGTGCTGAAACCCGAGATGGTCGCGACCATGGCTGCCAACCCAATCATCCTCGCCCTGGCCAATCCGAATCCGGAAATCCTTCCCGAGGAGGCGCAGGCCGTGCGGCCCGACTGCATCATCGGCACGGGCCGCTCCGACTACCCGAACCAGGTCAACAATGTTCTCTGCTTTCCGTTCATCTTTCGCGGCGCGCTCGACGTCGGCGCCACGACCATCAACGAAGCGATGAAGCTGGCCTGCGTTCGCGCCATCGCGGACCTCGCCCATGCCGAGCAGTCGGACGTTGTCGCCGCCGCCTACGGCATCGAGGCCCTGAGCTTCGGCCGCGACTACCTGATCCCCAAGCCGTTCGATCCGCGGCTCATCGTCAAGATCGCCCCGGCCGTCGCCGAGGCGGCCATGGCATCGGGTATCGCCACGCGGCCCTTGGCCAATCTCGATGCCTATCGACAGCAACTGTCGGAATTTGTCTATCACTCCGGCTTGATCATGAAGCCGGTATTCGCGGCGGCGAAGCAGGCTTCGCAGCGCATCGTCTTCTGCGAGGGTGAGGAAGAGCGGGTCCTGCGCGCCGTGCAGACCGTCGTCGACGAGAACCTGGCCAAGCCCACCCTGATCGGCCGCCCCGATGTCGTCGAGGCGCGCATCGCCCGCTACGGCCTGCGCATACGCCCCGGCACCCATTTCGAGATGGTCAATCCCGATTCGGATCCTCGCTACAAGGAACTCTGGCAGGATTACTACAGCCTGACCTGCCGCAAGGGCATCGGCATCGAGTACGCCAAGCGCGAAATGCGGCGGCGGACGACGCTGATCGGCGCCATGCTGGTTCGCCACGGCTATGTCGATGGCATGGTTTGCGGGACCTTCGGCAAACATTCGCTGCACCTGCGCTATGTCGCCGACGTCATCGGCCTGAAGCCCGGCGTCAAACACTTCTACGCCATCAACATGCTGCTGCTGCCGAACCGGACGCTTTTCATCGGCGACACCTACGTTAATTACGATCCGAGCGCGGAGCAACTGGCCGAAATGACGATCCTCGCCGCCGACGAAATTCAGCGATTCGGCCTGACGCCCAAGGTCGCGCTGCTGTCCCATTCGAGTTTCGGCACCGAGGACACGCCGACCGCGTGCAAGATGCGCGACGCGCTGCGTATTCTCGGCGAACGGGCGCCGCAGCTCGAGGTCGAGGGCGAGATGCACGGCGATGCCGCGCTGTCGGAAACGATCCGCAACCAGGTCTTTCCCAACACCCGGTTCACCGGTTCCGCCAACCTCCTGGTAATGCCGACCCTCGATGCGGCCAACATCGCCTTCAACCTCTTGAAGACCGCCGCCGGCGATGGCCTCACCGTCGGCCCGCTGCTGCTCGGCGCCGCGCAGCCGGTGCACATTCTGACGCCGACGGCGACCGTACGGCGCATAGTCAACGTCACGGCCCTGCTCTCGGTCGCGGCGGCGCAACACCACCGTCGCTGATCGGAGTCATGGCACCGCGGACGGCCCTGATCCTCAGCGGCGGCGGCGCGCGTGCCGCCTACCAGATCGGCGTTCTCGCCGCGGTCCGCGAACTGCTGCCCGACCCGAAACAGAATCCTTTTCCGATCCTTTGCGGGGCTTCGGCCGGCGCCATCAATGCCGCTGCCCTGGCCGCCTGGGCCGACGATTTCGGCGAGGGCGTGGTCAATCTGCGGCGGATCTGGGAAGCCTTCCACGCCGGGGACGTCTACCGCGCCGATCCCTTGGGCATTGCCGCGACGGGCGCACGCTGGCTCGGCAGCCTGGCCTTCGGCTGGCTGTTGCGGCGCAGTCCACGCGCCCTGCTCGATAACGCGCCGCTGGCCCGGTTGCTGGCGCAGCACGTCGATTTTCCGCGGATCGAGGAGACCATCGCCAGCCGCGCCGTCCATGCCGTCAGCATCACCTGCTCGGGCTTCACCTCGGGCGAATCGGTCACCTTTTTTCAGGGCCGCCACGACATCGAGCCCTGGCGGCGCCACCAGCGGATCGGTTCGCACGTCCGGTTGACGCTCGACCACTTGATGGCCTCGTCGGCCATCCCCTTCGTGTTCCCTGCGGTCCGGATCAACCGCGAATATTTCGGCGACGGCTCGATGCGCCAACTGGCGCCGATCTCGCCGGCCATTCACCTTGGCGCCGACCGCATTCTCGTCATCGGTGTCGGCCGCATGGCCGACGAGGTGTCGCGGCACCGCGGCGAGCGCTATCCTTCGCTGGCGCAGATCGGCGGCCATGCGCTGTCAAGCATCTTCCTTGACGCCCTGGCCGCCGATATCGAGCAGGTTCAGCGGATCAACCATACGGTGAACATGATTCCCGAGGCGGTGCGGCGGGAGCGCGCGCTGGCGCTACGCCCCATCGATCTCCTTGTCATATCGCCGTCGCGGCGCCTCGACCGCATCGCCGCAGGTCGCTCGCGAAGCCTGCCGTGGCCGGTGCGCGCGCTCCTCGGTGGACTCGGCGGAGCCCGTCACGAAGGCGGTGCCCTGGTCAGCTATCTGTTGTTCGAGGCCTCCTATACCGGGGCGCTGATCGAGCTCGGCTATGGGGATACGATGGCTCGCCGTGATGAAGTCGTGGGCTTCCTTTTTCCGGAGCCCGCGTGACTTCAGGCTCGTTGTAAGATATCGGCTGCATCTTCTTCATTGACGTGGAAAAGTTCAGCAGTTACCGATTGCAAGATCTGCTTTAACTGCTAAACTTCGCAGCGTATCGAGGAGAGGCCCCATGAAAAGAAAGGTCATTGCGCTGCTGGTGCTGACGAGTCTGGCGCTGGCGTCGGCGCCCGATTTCGCGCTGGCGGTCGAGAAGAAGAAGCCCGTTGCGGTCAAGAAGCACGGTCATAAGGCCAAGCACAGGCGCATCGCCGAGGAGGCCGCCTCGGTCGATGGACGGCGGCTTGCCGTGCAATCGTCGGCGGCCCTGGTCCAGGATCAGGAAAGCGGCGAAATCCTGTTTGCCAAGAAGGCCGACGCCATTGTTCCGATCGCCTCGATCAGCAAGCTGATGACGGCAATGGTCGTCCTCGACAGCGAACCCGACCTGAGCGAGATGCTGAGCATCGGCGAAGAGGATGTCGATACCGTGAAGGGGACCCACTCGCGCCTCAAGGTCGGCACGCGCCTTAGCCGCGAGGAAATGTTGAGCCTGGCGCTGATGTCGTCGGAAAATCGCGCTGCTGCCGCATTGTCGCGCCATTACCCTGGCGGCCGCAGCGTATTCGTCGCGGCGATGAACCGCAAGACCCGCGAGCTCGGCTTGACGGAGACTCGGTTCGAGGATCCGACGGGGCTCACCGCGGCGAACGTTTCGAGCGCCCGCGACCTGGCGAAGATGGTCATGGCGGCCCACGATTACCCGCTGATCCGGGAATTCACGACCACCGGCGAACGGCAATTCATCATCAGCGGCCGCGCCCTGACCTTCCGCAACACGAACAGCCTGGTCAGGAGCTCGTCATGGGACATCGGCCTGTCGAAGACCGGCTACATCAACGAGGCCGGCAAGTGCCTGGTCATGCAGGCTTCGGTCAACAACAAGCCGACCATCATCGTGCTGCTCGATTCCTGGGGCCGGCAGACGCGTATCGGCGATGCCAACCGGATCAAGAGGAGCCTCGAAAGCGCTGCGCTCCGGCAGAAACCTAAGGCCGGTTGATTGCGGCCCGCGCTCAGCGGGTCGGTTTGATGTAGCCGATCGCCGTCGAGATTTCGTCGGCAGTCTGGCGCACGATCAGCGCCCAGTCCGGATTGTGGCGGTCGGCCGGTGCCGAAACGGAGAGACCGGCGACCAGGTCGCCTGAATCGTCGCGCACCGGCGCGGCGATGCAGCGCAGCCCGGTCTCGATCTCCTCGTTGTCGAAAGCGACGCCGTGGCGGCGGACTCGCTCGATTTCCTTTTCCAGAGCCGCCAGCTTGGTGATCGAGGTCGGCGTGTATCCCGGCAAGCTGGTGCGCGCCGCGTATTCCCTGACCTTTTGCGGGCCGTCCTCGGCAAGATAGAGTTTGCCGACTGCCGTTACGTGCAGCGGGGCACGGGCGCCGACGAGATGGACGACGCGGACGGAGGAGCGACCGCTCGAGGTCCGTTCGACATACACGATTTCGTCCCCCTGGCGCACGCCGAGATTCACGCTCTCGCCAAGGACGCCGTGCAGCCTTTGCATCAGCGGCATGGCCGAGTCGCGGATGTTGATCCGCGACTTGACGACGTTGCCGAGCTCGAGCAGGCGGATGCCGAGACGGTAAGTGCCCGGCTCGGCGCGTTCGACGAAGCCCGTGGCGGTCATCGCCGCCAGGATGCGGTGGGCGGTCGAGGGATGCAGACCGGTTTCCAGGGCCAGCTGTTTTAGACTGACCGGGTCGTGATAGTAGGAGAGCACGTCGAGCAGCTTCATCATGCGCTCGATGACCTGGATGGAGGCTTTTGCTTCTGGCTGGGCGGACAAGATGCGGCTTTCGCTGCGGCGGGGTACGGCATACTATATCAGATGATGAAACGATTACCGGCCGCCGAAATGCGCCGCGGGTAAAGGGAAAAATGCGCGTCGCCCTGTTCGTGACCTGTCTCGTCGATATCATGCGGCCGCGCATCGGCTTCGCCGCGCTCAGGCTGCTGAAGGCCGCCGGCTGCGCGGTCGAGGTTCCCGCCGCGCAGACCTGCTGCGGCCAGCCGGCCTTCAATGCCGGCGACCGCGAAGCGGCGAAGGCGTTGGCGAAGAAGGCCATCGGCGACTTCGCCGGCTATGACCATGTCGTGGCACCGTCGGGGTCCTGCGCCGATCAGGTCCGCAACGGCTACCCCGGCCTCTTCGACGGCGACCCCGAGTGGCTGCCGCGCGCCCGGGACCTCGCGGCGCGGACCTTCGAGCTGACCGACTATCTCGTCAATGTCGTCGCGCTGGAGCGGCTACCCGGCGACTTCGCCGGCCGCGTCGCCTACCACGACTCCTGCGCCGGCCTGCGCGGCCTCGCCATCAAGGCCCAGCCGCGATCGCTGCTGGCGAAACTGCCCCGGCTCGAACTGAAGGAGATGGACGGCTGCGAGGAATGCTGCGGCTTCGGCGGAACATTCTCGGTCAAGTTCGGCGAGATCTCGGCGGCGATCGCCGCACGCAAGTGCGGCAACATTAGGGTTGCGGGAGCCGATGCCGTGGCCGGCGGCGATCTGGGCTGCCTGCTCAACATCGAGGGCCGGCTGCGCCGCGAAGGCGACGAGACGACCCGCGTGCTCCATGTCGCCGAAATCCTCGCCGGAGAGGAATAGGATGGCATCCAGTCATGCGGCCCCTGCCGCGGCGATCGATCGGCAAGCAGAGCTTCGGATGCCGGCCGCTGTTCCGGGATCACCACCGCGTTGCGGCGGTCCTGCGGAGGCTTGAAGTGGAAGTCCGCTCGATGCATTTCAAACCCCGCGCCGCGGCAAAGCTCGCCGATGCCGTTCTACAGCGCAAGCTGCGCCAGGCCAAGGGCAAGTTTGTCGACATGCGCGCCGCGGCCGTCCAGGAATTCAATGCCGAGGGGGGCGATTTCGAGGCCACCCGCGATGCCGCCAAGGCCGTGCGCGACCGCGTCCTCGCCGATCTCGACCTGTGGCTCGAACGCTTCGAGGAGCGCGCCGCGGCCCGCGGCGCCACGGTGCTGTGGGCTGCCGACGGCAGCGAGGTGTGCCGCCTCGTCGTTGAAATCGCGCGGCGCCACGGCGTCAGGAAAGTCGCCAAGTCGAAGTCGATGCTGTCCGAGGAGGCCGGCCTCAACCAGGCCCTCGAGGCTGCTGGAATACAGCCCGTCGAAACCGATCTCGGCGAGTACATCCTGCAGATCAACGGCAACGAGCCGCCCTCCCACATCATCGCGCCGGTGGTGCACAAGAGCAAAGAGGAGATCTCCGATCTCTTCGCCCGCACGCACGGCCGGCCGCGCAAGACCGAGGTTGGCGAAATGGCCCGCGAGGCCCGCGAGGTATTGCGTTCCCACTTCCTGAGCGCCGATATGGGCATCTCCGGCGGCAACTTCCTGATCGCCGAGACCGGTTCGGTGGCGCTGGTCACCAACGAGGGTAACGGGCGCATGGTGACGACGCTACCGCGCGTCCATGTGGTGATCACCGGGGTCGAGAAGGTGATCCCGACCCTCGAGGATCTGGCGTTGCTGCTGCGCCTTTTGCCGCGCTCGGCGACCGGACAGACGATCTCCAACTATGTGTCGCTGCTGACGGGCGTGCGCAGCGCCGGGGAAGGCGATGGTCCCGAGCACATGTATTTCGTGCTCGTCGACAATGGCCGGGTCGAGATTCTCGGCAGCGAGTTCCACGAGATGCTGCGCTGTATCCGCTGCGGCGCCTGCATGAACCACTGCCCGGTCTATCAGACGATCGGCGGCCACGCCTACGGCTGGGTCTATCCGGGACCGATGGGATCGGTGCTGACGCCGCTTTTCGCCGGGATCCGCAATGCCATCGACCTGCCCCAGGCGGCGACCCTCTGCAATCAGTGCGGCGTCGTCTGCCCGGTCAAGATTCCGCTGCCCGAGCTGCTGCGGCGGCTGCGCGAAAAGCAGGTCGACCTCGGTCTGCGGCCAGTCGGCGAACGTCTGGCCCTGAGGCTGTGGGCCTGGACCGCCGTGCATCCGCGCCTCTATGCCTTGGCAGCGCGGCTCGGCGTGCGCTACGTCAAGTGGCTGGCCGGCGGCGCCGACCGGATCCGCGTGCTGGGACTGGCGCCGGAATGGACACTGGGGCGCGATTTCCCGGCCCCCGAAGGCCGGACCTTCCAGGAACTTTATGCCGCTGGCAAGCGGCGTTGAGCGGACATATTCCAGGAACTCAGGCCATGGACACACGAGCCGACATGCTTTCCCGAATCCGCAGCCGCCTCGGGCGTACCCGCGCCAACCAGGCTGGGGCAAGCGCCCGCGTCGAGGCGCACCTGGCCGCCCGCGCCCCCGGCCCGCTGCCCCGGCCGGCCGCCGATCTGGTCGCGAGTTTCCGCGCCAAGTCCGAGAAGCTATCCAGCACCGTCGCCGACGTGGCCCGCTTCACCGACGTGCCCGAAGCCGTCGCGCGCTATCTGGCGACGACGGGCCTGCCGCGTTCTGCCGTCTGCTGGCCCGAAATATCGCTTCTCGACTGGAGCAGCAGCGGCATCCGGGTCGAGGCGCGGCCAGCGCGCGACGATGATCTGGTCGGCATCACCGGCTGCTTTTGCGCGCTTGCCGAAACCGGCTCGCTGATGCTCTGTTCGTCGCCGCAAACGCCGGCAACGCCGAGCCTCCTGCCCGAGACCCATGTCGCCGTCGTCTATGCTAGTCGCATTGTTGCCGGAATGGAGGAAGCGTGGGCCCTGGCGCGCGCCGAACTCGGCGAGTTGCCGCGCGCCGTCAATTTCGTCTCCGGCCCGTCACGAACCGCCGACATCGAGCAGACCATCGTGCTCGGGGCGCACGGGCCGTACCGGGTCCATCTGCTGATCGTCGGGGCACAGTAAGCGAGGTGGCCTGGGCGGCCCCGGCCGTGGTGCGGCCGCCCTGCACTAGAATCGGTCGGTCCAGGGAGGACACGCATGGAAGCGTCGGCGGCCATCGAGAGTGCCAAACACGTGCTGCTGACTTTCGGCGTGATTCTCGCCTTCGGTACGGGGTTCGGAATGCTGGCGACTAAGCTGCGGATTCCCGACGTCGCGGTGTTCCTCGTCGTCGGCATGCTGCTGGGCCCGGAAGTCGCCGGTCTAGTCGATGTTCCCGCCGGTTCGGCGCTGAACCAGGTCATCCTGATTTTCGGCGCCTGCTATATCCTGTTCGACGGGGGCGCCAGTCTGCGGCTGAAGGTGCTCGGCGAAGTCTGGGTGACCATCGTCGTCCTGGCGACGCTCGGGGTGCTGATTACGGCGGCGATCACGGCGGCGGCGGCATGGTACGCCTTGTCGATCCCGCCTCTCGTAGCCATGCTATTGGCATCGACGATCGCGTCGACCGATCCTGCGACCCTGGTGCCGGTTTTCCGCCAGATCAGGATCAGGGAACGCGTCGCGCAGACGGTGATGTCCGAGTCGGCGCTCAACGACGCGACCGGCGCGATCCTGACTTTTTCGCTGTTGGGCATCGCCATGGGCAAGGGCGAATTTTCGCTCGCCACGGCCTTGACCGATCTCGCTAAACAGGCCGGTATCGGCCTGCTCACCGGCGCGGTGCTCGGCTACTGCGCGGCCCTGCTGGTCGCCCACGAACGCTTCGCCTTTCTCCAGGAGCACGCGCCGCTGGTGACCCTGATGGCGGTGATCGGGAGCTACCTCGGTGCCGATGGCCTCGAAGCCAGCGGTTTCATGGCGGTGTTCAGCTTCGGTATCGTCCTCGGCAACAAGGACCTGTTCGGCTTTCGCATGGAGGAATCCGAGCAGGCGAAGATGGACGACTTCGTGGCCACGACCGCCCTGGTGATGCGGATTTTCATCTTCGTCCTGCTCGGGGCCCAGGTGGATTTCGGCCTGATGAACCGCTACCTCACCGGCGGCGCTGCCGTCGTTGCCGTCTTCATCCTGGTGGCGCGACCGGTGACCGTGTTTGCCTGTGCCTGGCCGGACCGGCGCGCCCGCTGGAGCGTCAAGGAAATGCTGTTGATGTGCTGGACGCGCGAGACCGGTGTCATACCAGGGGCGCTGGCCGGATTGCTGATGGGTTTGGGAGCGCCGCAAGCAAGGCTGATCGCCTCGGTTACTTTTCTCGCCATCCTGACGACGATCCTGCTGCAGGCCACGACGACCCGCTGGTTGGCCGGCAGGCTCGACCTGCTTGCCGACCGCTGAGCGTGCGGCGTTACTGCTGCGTTCCCGGAAACGACTGTCCTGCCGCGGGGACGTGAAAGTGGTGCCAGGCGCCGTTGCGCCATTCGAAGAGGCGTGGCGTGATGGCGCGGGATTCGTTGCTGGCGACGGTATCGACGGTCGTCTGCAGTTGATCGAGCTTGTCCCGGTCGGCAGTGGCGGTGAAGACCACGATGTCCCGGGTCGGCACGCCGGCGACAAGCCTGCCGCCTAATCGTTTCGCCAGCGCATCCCAGGGTTCGTCGAGAAGCAGGCGGCTGGCGGCATAGCCGTCATGGCTGTCGATGACCTGCAGCCAGGGCAGCTTGGCCACGGTCTTGTGCGGGATGCCGCCGAAGCGGCGGCGCAGGTTGGCTCGCGCGTGCCGTTCCAGCGTCGCCGCGTCTATGCCCCAGTCATCGAGCTGGGCTTGCGACACGAGCGGCGCCGGGTCGCCGCCGTCGACCGCAAAAATGATCCGCAGGTCGGCGGCAAAAGGTCGGCTGATCAGCTGCTGGGCCGTGTCCCGCCGGGCGGCGTCGAGATTTCCCGGTTGCCGACGCTGCACTGCCATGGCAAGCTCGCGTTGCAGCAGCGCGACTTGGCGCTCGCTGGCCAAGAGCGGCAGGACTCGGTCGCGCTGGCCATGTTGGATGGCCTCCAGATGATCGCCTTCGGCCGGCGTCAAAGCGGCCGCGGCGGCGGCCGCCGGCAGCAGCGAACAGACCAGGCCGACGGCGGGCAGCAGGGCGCGCAAGGACAATGACATGATGCGGAGGGATCGGTCGAGTGCGCCATGATAACGATAACGCCGGCGGTGCGGCGATGACGCGACAGCTGGGTTTCGTTCTGGCGGTTGCCGCCTATCTGCTGTCGTTTTTTCACCGCGTCGCCCCGGGCGCCATCGCCGGCGACCTCCAATCCGCTTTCGGCATCGATGCCGTCGCGCTGGGCTCGCTGGCGGCGAGCTATTTCTACGTCTATACGCTGATGCAGGTGCCGACCGGCATCATTGCCGACACCCTCGGACCGCGACAGATTCTCTTTCTCGGGGGCACGGTGGCCGGAGCCGGCTCAATGCTTTTTGCATTGGCGCCGACTTTCGCCTGGGCCGTCGCCGGACGGGCAGCCGTCGGATTCGGCGTGTCGGTGGCTTTCATCGCCATGCTGAAAATCGTTGCTCTGTCCTTCGACGAACGGCGTTTTGCCACCGTCACCGGTCTGTGCATGCTGATCGGCAATCTTGGCTCCGTGCTGGCCGGCGCGCCGCTGGCTTGGCTGGCCCAGACCTATTCCTGGCGGCACGCGTTTGTCGTCGCCGGACTGCTATCGCTGCTGGTCGGCCTGTTGAGCCGGCGTTTCGTCGCCGACATCCCGGTGCATCGCCACGATCGGGCGGCCTGGCTGCCGGGTCTGCTGCTGGTGCTGCGCAATCCCTGGACATGGCCCGGATTCTTTGCCAACGTCGGGCTCGGTGGCGCGTTTTTCGCGTTCGCCGGCCTCTGGGCCGTGCCCTTTCTGACCCAGGTCCATGGCATGACACGGGCCGCTGCCGCCAACCACGTCAGCGTCTATTTCGTCGGCTTCGCGCTCGGCGCTGCGCTGTGGGGACGGCTCTCGGATAGGATCGGTCGGCGCCGCGGCGTGATGCTGGCCGTGGCGGCCGTCCATCTCGCCTGCTGGGGCGTCTGGTTGAGCGGCATGGCGATCCCGGCCGAAATGAGCTACCCAACCTGCCTGCTGCAGGGCCTGGGTTCGGCCGGTTTCACCCTGACCTGGGCGGCCGCCAAGGAGGTCAATCCACCCTTGCTCTCGGGCATGGCCACCAGCGTCGTCAATGTCGGCGTGTTCCTCGGCGCTGCCGTACTCCAGCCGCTGGTCGGATGGGTAATGGAGCGCGGCTGGGACGGGCTTGTCCGTGAGGGCGTCCGCATCTATCCTGCATCGGCCCACGCTGCCGCAATCCGCCTGATGGCGGCCGCCGCCCTGGCCGGCTGGCTGGCGATGCTGCTGGTCCGGGAAACGCGCTGCCGCAACCAATGGCAAGGAGCCGAAAAACTGTGAAAGCGATCATCCTGTTTGCCCATGGCGCCCGGGATCCGGCCTGGGCGGAGCCGCTGCGCCGGATGCGCGAAGCCATTCTGGCGCTGGATCCCGGGGCTCGCGTCGAGTTGGCCTTCCTCGAACTGATGCGGCCGACCCTGGACGAAGCCGTGGCTGCTCTGGCCGATGCCGGGGAAATCGTCATCGTCCCGGCCTTCGTCGCCGCCGGCAGCCATCTCAAGCGCGACTTGCCGCGCCTCGCCGCCGCAGCGATGGACCGCCATCCGGGCCTGGAAATCCGCATCGCGCCGCCTCTCGGGGATTCCGACGGCGTCATCGAAGCGATTGCCGCATTCGCACTCCGGCAATGATTCGGGATGTTTGCACCTGCAATGTATATTAGAGTACACTTATAAACATGCGTATCAGCCCGATCATTGTCTTTGCCGCCGCTTGCGGCCTTGCCTTGCGCGGCCTCGCTGCGGCCCCGGAATTCGTGGTCATCGAGGCGCGCGAGATCGACCTGAGTTTTCCCGCCGAGGCGGTCGTCGAAGCCGTCCGGCAGGCCACGGTCGCCGCCCAGGTCCAGGGCCGTATCGTCGAGGTGCGCGTCGATGCCGGTCAGCGTGTCAAAGCCGGCCAAGTGATGATGCGCGTCGACCAGCGCGAGGCCGTCCAGAACCTCGACGGTGCCCGGGCCAGCCTCGGTAATGCCAAGGCGGGTTACGACCGGACTCGGGACCTTTTTGCGAAGAAGTTCGTCTCCCAGGCGGCGCTCGACAAGGCCGAGGCCGACTACAAGATGGCCGCTGCTGCCGCGGATCAGGCCGGGACGCTGGCTACGTTTTCGACGATCGCGGCGCCGATCTCCGGACTGGTCGCCGAGCGCCATGTCGAACTCGGCGAAATGGCGGCCCCGGGCAAGCCGCTGGTGACCCTTTTCGACCCGAAGGGTCTGCGGGTCGTGGCCGAGATTCCCGAGTACCGGCTCGCTGCGGTGAAGGGCACGGCGCGGGCGCGGATCGAGTTTCCCGATTCTGGCCGTTGGGTCGATGCCGCCCGTGTCGAAGTTTTGCCGACGGCCGATGTCCGCAGCCACAGCGTGCGCGCCAGGCTTTATCTGCCCGACGGCATTGCCGGCGTCATACCCGGGATGTACGCGCGGGTCCATTTCGCCGCCGGCAAGGCAAAAAAAATGACCGTGCCGCAAGGCGCGGTGCTGCGCCGCGGCGACGTCGCTGCGGTCTATGTGCTCGACCGCGACAACGTCCCGCATCTGCGCCAGGTGCGCCTCGGCGAGGCGGTGGCGAGCGGCGACCTGGAGGTGCTGGCCGGGCTGTCGGCCGGCGAACGGGTTGCACTGGATCCGGTAAAAAGTGGCATCCGCCTGATTCAGGGGAGCGCATCGGCGCAGAAATAGCCGAGCGTTCTACCTAAATAAAATGCGATGATCGGCGCATTTGAAACACTGCGGACGTTAGGCAATCGACGCGGAGATAATCGCACGGCAGCAGTCGTTCGTTGCCACATAACTTGAGGAGGAATTATCTTGGCTCATATCGTCATTCTGGGGGCAGGCATCGGCGGCATGCCAATGGCCTACGAGATGCGTGAGAACGCACGCCCGACCGACAAGATCACGGTCATATCGAACAATCCGAAGTTCCACTTCGTTCCGTCCAATCCCTGGGTTGCCGTCGATTGGCGCAAACGCGACGACATCGAGATCGAAGTCGCCCCGGTGCTGGCCAAGAAGAACATCGATTTCATCGGCGTCGGTGCCAAGCGCGTCCATCCGGACAAGAACCAGGTCGAACTCGACAACGGCCAGATCGTCAATTACGACTTCCTGGTCATCGCCACCGGTCCCAGACTGGCCTTCGAAGAGGTCGAGGGCCTCGGCCCCAACGGCCACACCCATTCCATCTGTCACGTCGATCATGCCGTCAACGCCGGAAAGGCCTGGCAGGAATTCGTCAAGAATCCCGGCCACATCGTCGTCGGCGCCGTTCAGCTGGCCTCCTGCTACGGCCCGGCCTACGAATTCGCGATGATCATGGACACTGACCTCAAGCGGCGCAAGATCCGCGACAAGGTGCCGATGACCTTCGTCACCGCCGAGCCCTATATCGGCCATCTCGGCCTCGGCGGCGTCGGCGACTCCAAGGGCCTGATGGAGTCGATCTTCCGCGACCGCCACATCAAGTGGATCTGCAACGCCAAGACGACCAAGGTCGAGGCCGGCAAGATGTACGTCACCGAGCACAACGACGACGGTACGCCGAAGAAGGAGCACGTCCTGGAGTTCAAGTACTCGATGATGCTTCCGGCATTCAAGGGGATCGACGCGGTGCTCGGCATCGAGGGCCTGACCAACCCGCGCGGCTTCATCCTGATCGACCAGCACCAGCGCAATCCTAAGTTCAAGAACATCTACTCGGTTGGCGTCTGCGTGGCGATTCCGCCCGTCGAGGCGACCCCGGTGCCGACCGGCGCGCCCAAGACCGGCTACATGATCGAGTCGATGGTCGCCGCCACCGCGCACAACATCCGCAGCCAGCTCGAGGGCCGCGAACCCGAGGAGCGCGCCACCTGGAACGCCGTCTGCCTCGCCGACTTCGGCGACACCGGCGCCGCCTTCGTCGCCCTGCCGCAGATTCCGCCGCGCAACGTGAACTGGTTCTCCGAAGGCAAGTGGGTCCATCTGGCCAAGGTCGCCTTCGAGAAGTATTTCATGCGCAAGATGAAGAAGGGAACGACCGAACCGGTATTCGAAAAGATGGTCATGAGCGCCCTTGGCATCATGAAGCTGAAGAGCAAGTAAGGCTCCGCTGCAAACCGCGGGACGCCAAGCCGCGAGGGGTTTCCCTCGCGCAACTTGGCGTCCTTTATTTTGACGACGCGACATACATCATGGGCATTTCCGGACGCATCGCCGCTTTCTTCCTGCGCAACTCGATGACCCCGCTGCTGGCACTGATCGCCCTGCTGCTGGGCGTCTTTGCGACGCTGATCACGCCGCGCGAGGAGGAGCCGCAGATCAACGTGACCATGGCCAATGTCTTCATTCCCTTTCCCGGCGCCTCGGCCAGGGACGTCGAGTCCCTCGTGGCCCGGCCGGCCGAGCAGGTCCTGGCGCGCATCTCGGGCATCGAGCACGTGTACTCGATGTCGCGTCCGGGAATGGCGGTCGTCACGGTCCAGTACAAGGTCGGCGAGGATCCGATCCAGGCCCTGGTCCGCCTTTATGACACCATCAACTCGAATCGCGACTGGGTCTCGCCGAATCTCGGCGTCGGCGAACCGATCATCAAGCCCAAGGGCATCGACGACGTGCCCATCGTCACCCTGACCTTCCACACGGCGCTGCCGGACAACGGAGCCTTCGAGCTCGAAAAGGTGGCGCGGGCGGCGGAAATCGAATTCAAGCGCATTCCCGGAACCCGCGACGTCGTCACCGTCGGCGGCCCGGGCCACGTGATCCGCGTCCTCATGGACGCCGACCGCATGAATGCCAATGGCGTGACCGCGCAAGACCTCAAGGCGGCGCTGCAGGTCTCCAACGCTTCGCAGCCGGCCGGCAGCCTGGTGACGGGCAACCGCGAGATGCTGGTCCAGACCGGCACCTTCATCGAGACGGCGGCCGATGTCGCGAGGCTCGTCGTCGGCGTCCATGGCGACAAGCCGGTGTTCATGGCCGATGTCGCCCGCATCGAGGACGGCCCCGACCAGCCGGCGCGCTACGTCTGGCATGGTCTCGGCAAAGCCGCCGGACTGCCGGAGTCGGCGGCGGGAAGCGCGCGGCCGGCGGCGGGCAGCGAATTCCCGGCGGTGACCCTGTCGGTGTCGAAGAAGCCGGGCGTCAATGCCGCCGACGTGGCGAGCGCGGTCATCGCCCGGGCCGAGGCCCTGAAGGGCACGGTGATCCCGGACGGGGTCGAGTTCACCGTCACCCGGAACTACGGGGAGACGGCCACCGACAAGGCGCAAAAGCTGATCGGCAAGCTCGTCTTCGCCACCGGCTTGGTCGTTTTGCTGGTGCTGTTCGCCCTCGGCCGCCGCGAAGCGCTGATCGTCGGCGTGGCCGTCTCGTTGACGCTGGCGGCAACCCTGTTCGCCTCCTGGGCATGGGGCTTCACCCTGAACCGGGTCTCGCTCTTCGCGCTGATCTTCTCTATCGGCATCCTCGTCGACGACGCCATCGTCGTCGTCGAGAACATCCACCGCTGGCGGCAGTTGCACCCGGCGATGCCGCTCTGGCAGATCATCCCGCCGGCGGTGGACGAAGTCGGCGGGCCGACGATCCTCGCCACGTTCACCGTGATCGCGGCCTTGCTGCCGATGGCTTTCGTCACCGGCCTGATGGGCCCCTACATGAGCCCGATCCCGATCAACGCCTCGATGGGCATGTTCATCTCGCTGGCAGTTGCCTTCGTCATAACGCCGTGGCTGGCCCTCAAGGTGCTCGGCAGCGACGGCCATGGCGCCCATGCCGAAGCGGTCGGCGGCGGGCGCGTGGAACGGTTGTTCCGCCGCATTCTGCCGCGCTTCCTCGACGAGCGCGGCGGCAAGGCGGCGAGGCGCCGGCTGTGGATCGGCATCGTCGTCGCCATCGCCCTGTCGGTGTCGCTGGCCGTGGTGAAACTCGTCGTCCTAAAGATGCTGCCCTTCGACAACAAGAGCGAATTCCAGATCGTGCTCGACATGCCGGTCGGCACGCCGCTCGAGGACACGGCCAAGGTGCTGCGCGAGATCGGCGCCTTCGTCGCGACGGTCGACGAAGTGCAGGACTACCAGGCCTATGCCGGCACCTCGGCGCCGATCAACTTCAATGGCCTGGTCCGCCAGTATTACCTGCGCGCCTCGCCCGAACTGGGCGACCTGCAGGTCAATCTCGTCGACAAGCACCACCGCTCGCGGCGCAGCCACGTTATCGCCGCGGCCGTCCGCGATACCGTCGCCGCCATCGCCGGCCGCTACGGCGGCAACGCCAAGGTCGTCGAGGTGCCGCCGGGGCCGCCGGTCCTGTCGCCGATCGTCGCCGAAGTGTACGGTCCCGATTACGCCGGCCAGACCGCCGTGGCCAAGAAGATCCGCGCCGGATTCGAGGCCACCGCCGACATCGTCGGCGTCGACGACTCGGTCGACGAAGAGGCGCGGAAGATCGTTTTGCGCGTCTCGCAGAGCAAGGCGGCGCTGCTCGGCATCGCCCAGCGCGACATCGTCGACGTGGTCCATCTCGGGCTGGCCGGCGAAGACGTGACTCCGGCCCACACCGGCGAGTCCAAATACGAAATCCCGGTGCGCATCGCCCTGCCGGCGGAGCGCCAGGATACGCTCGACCAACTGCTGAGGCTTAAGGTACGCGCCGATGGCGGCCACGGCGGCCGCCTCGTCGCCGTCTCGGAACTGGTCGAGGCACGCCAGGTGCCGCGGGAGAAGGTCATCTACCACAAGGATCTGCTGCCCGTCGTCTACGTCGTCGGCGACATGGGCGGCAAGCTCGACTCGCCGCTCTACGGCATGTTCGACATCCGTTCTAAAATCGACGCCATGCCGCTCGACGAAGGCGGCCGGCTGGGGACGTACTACATTCACCAACCCCGCGATCCCTATGCCGGCTACAGCATGAAATGGGACGGCGAGTGGCAGGTCACCTACGAAACCTTCCGCGACATGGGCGCCGCCTACGCGGTCGGCCTGGTGCTGATCTACCTGCTGGTCGTGGCGCAGTTCAAGAGCTACCTGGTGCCGCTGATCATCATGGCACCGATACCGCTCACCATCATCGGCGTGATGCCCGGCCACGCCCTGGCCGGCAGCCAGTTCACGGCGACCTCGATGATCGGCATGATCGCCCTGGCGGGGATCATCGTCCGCAACTCGATCCTGCTCGTCGACTTCATCAACGAGCAGGTGGCCCACGGAATCGATTTCGCCGAGGCCGTCGTCCAGTCGGCCATCGTGCGCGCCAAGCCGATCACCCTGACCGGGCTGGCCGCCATGCTCGGCGCCCTGTTCATCCTCGACGACCCGATCTTCAATGGCCTTGCCCTGTCGCTCATATTCGGCATCCTCGTGTCGACGGTATTGACGCTGGTGGTTATTCCCGTCCTCTACTACGCTGTCATGAGGAAGCGCCTGGCCCGACAAGAACCATCCACCCCTTCGGGAAACCAGGCATGACGGTCAACCAATACATCCGCATATTCGCCGGCGCTTTCGTGCTCCTGTCGCTGAGCCTCGGCGCAGACGCCAGCCCGCTGTTCGTCAACAAGAACTGGCTGTGGTTCACCGCCTTCGTCGGTGCCAATCTCTTCCAGAGCGGCTTCACCGGCCTCTGCCCGCTGGACGCCGTCCTGCGCCGGCTCGGAGTCCGCTCCTAGTCGAGTGTGCTCTGCGCCGGTCCGGCAGCAGCATCGCCCGGCCGCGATTGCGCCCGGCCGTGCGTGGCGGCCCGGCGGCCTGCCTCTCTGGTACCATCGCCCCGAGTGCAACGACAGGCGGCGCGATGGCGGACACCGCGCCCGGCAGAGGACGGAAATGGGCCAATGGCGCCTGCTGGTGGTTGACGACGAACCGATCAATCGCGACATCATCGCCGAATACCTGAGCGAGCAGCCGTTCGCGCTCGACTTCGCCGCCAGCGGCGAAGAGGCCATGGCCCGGTTGGCGGTCGCCGATCCGGCCTACGACCTCGTGATCCTCGACCGGATGATGCCGGGCATGGACGGCATCGAGGTCCTGCGCCGGCTCAAGGTCGATGGCCGCTATGCACTGACGCCGGTCATCGTGCAGACCGCCGCAGCCGCGCCGGAGCAGATTCGCGAGGGCTTCGCGGCCGGAGCCTACTATTACCTGACCAAGCCTTTCCTGTCCAAGGCGCTGCTCGGCATCGTCTGTTCGGCGCTCGACGACCTGCGCCACGAACGGGAACTCAGTGCCGCGGTGATGCGCGTGGCGCCGAGCGGGGCCATGGCCGACGCCGACTATGCTTTCACCACGATCGAGGAGGCGGAGCGTCTTGCCGTGCTGCTGGCCGCACAATGCCCAGTGCCGCAGAACGTGGCGATGGGGCTCGCCGAACTGATGATGAACGCCATTGAGCACGGCAATCTCGCCATCGATTACCAGGAAAAGATGCGTCTCAAGCGCGAGGAATGCTGGCGCGAGGAAATCGAGCGGCGTCTGCGGCTGCCGCAATTCCAGGGCCGCCGCGCCACGGTCAGGATGGAGCGTGCCGAGGCCGGCATCCGCTTCACGATACGCGACCAGGGAAGCGGTTTCGACTGGCGCGGCTTCCTCGACTTCGATCCGCTCCGCGCCTTCGACCCGAATGGGCGCGGCATCGCCCTGGCCCGCCAACTGGCCTTCTCCCACGTCGCCTACGAGGGCTGCGGCAACGTGGTGGTGGCGATGGTGCGCGAATGAGGTCCGCAGGCTGCCGGCGGTGCCCCAACCCGGCGCGGCGCGGAACAGCGTCGCGATGATGGCGACCGAGCCAGGAGCGGCGCCGCTGCGCGTGCTGGTGGTCGATGATACGTCGACCAACCGGCAGATCCTGCAGGTCTTCCTGAAAAAGCTCGGCTATGCCGTTGTCCTGGCAGAGAACGGCTTCGAGGCGCTGGAAAAGTTTCCCGCCGAGCAGCCCGACATCGTCCTCATGGACGTGATGATGCCGCTGATGGACGGCTTCGAGGCGACCCGCCGGATCAAGGAGCTGGCGGTCGACCGCTGGGTGCCGGTGGTGTACCTGACGGCGCTCGACAAGGAGACCGACCTCGTCACCGGGCTCGATTCCGGCGGCGACGACTACATGACCAAGCCGGTCAGCTTCACCGTCCTCGACGCCAAGCTGCGCTCGCTGCGCCGTACCCTGGGCCTGCAGCGCAATCTCGAGGAGGCGCGGCGGCGCACCCGGGCCATTACCGACAACCTCGCCGACGGCGTCATCAACCTCGACGAGACCGGCCGCATCCAGTTCTGCAACCCGGCCGTGGCGCGGATCTTCCGCTATGCCCGCGACGAAATGACGGGCCGTCACGTCGGCATGCTGATGCAGGACGCCGAGGGCGGCGATCCGGATCGCGTCATCGACGCGTTTCTATCCGGAGAACCGCCGCGGATGGTCGGCCGAACGCGGCAGCTGCGCGGCCGCCGCAAGGATGGGGCGGAGGTTCCGCTCGAGGTCACGGTCTCCGAATTCTCGATCGGCCGGGAGCGCTATTTCGTCGGTATCGTCCGCGACATCAGCGAGCGGCTCGCCGCCGAAGCCCGGCTGCGCGACAACGCCGAACGGTTGCAGCGCTACCACGACGCCCAGGAGGATGAAAACGTCCTGGCCCACAGCATCATCCGCCGCCTGACCGACCGCGATGCCATCGGCGATCCGCAACTGCGCCACTGGCTGCGTCCGGCGGCGAACTTCAGCGGCGACGTCATCGCCGCGGCGCGCTCTCCCGAGGGCCGTCTCTACGCGCTGTTCGGCGATGCGATGGGGCACGGACTGGCCGCGGCCATCAGCGCCGTGCCGGCCATCACCGTCTTTTACGGCATGGCCAGGCGCAACCTGCCGCTGCGGCTGGTCGTCGCCGAACTCAATCGTCATCTGTGCGACGCCCTGCCGCCGGGCCGCTTCTTCGCGGTCTCGCTGTTCTGCGCCGATTCGGCCGGCGGCAACGCCGAGATATGGATCGGCGGCATGCCGGAAGTCCTGCAACTCGATGGCGGCGGCCGGATCGTCGGGCATTTCGCCTCGACCCAGATGCCGCTCGGGGTCATCGATTTCGATGAGCCGATGTGTGAGACCGAGATCGTGACCGGCGTCGGCGGCAGCGAATTCGTGTTCTTTTCCGACGGCCTGGCCGACGCCGCCGACGAAAGCGGTGACGCATTCGGCGTCGACAGGCTCGCCGCGACCCTGGCCGCGGCGCCGCCGGCGCGCCGTGTCGAAGCGGTCAGGGCGGCATTGATGGCGCACATCGGCGCCGCCGAGCCGCGCGACGACATCTCGATTATGACGTTTTCATGCTGACGGCGGCGCTGCCCGGCGGTTGCATTCGGCTGCGCTTTCCAGTAGGTTGATCCGTTCCCCGACAGGCTTCGCAGCAGGACGACAGCAATGAATGCCAAAGACAGGTTCGTCGCCGCCCGCGCCCATGTGGACGCCGAAGCGGTGCAGCCGCTGCCCCATTCGCGCAAGACTTACGTCACCGGCAGCCGCCCCGACATCCGCGTGCCGATGCGCGAAATCGGTCAGGCCGACACTCCCACCGCGATGGGCGGCGAAACTAATCCGCCGATCTGCGTCTATGACACCTCCGGACCCTACACCGATCCGGCCGCGCGCATCGACATCCGCGCCGGACTGCCGGCCTTGCGCGCCGCCTGGGTCGCCGAACGCGACGATACCGAGGAACTGCCGGCGCTCTCCTCGGCCTATGGCCGCGACCGCGCCGCCGATCCGACATTGGCCGAACTCCGCTTCGACCTGCACCGCGCCCCGCGCCGCGCCCGGCACGGGCGCAACGTCACGCAGATGCATTACGCCCGCCAGGGGCTGATCACGCCCGAGATGGAGTTCATCGCCATCCGCGAGAACCAGCGCCGCGAGGGACTTTCCGAATTGCTTCTGCGCCAGCATGCGGGGAACAGTTTCGGTGCGGCGATTCCATCTGTCATTACCCCCGAATTCGTCCGCGACGAAGTGGCCCGCGGGCGGGCCGTGATACCGGCCAACATCAACCATCCGGAAGCGGAACCGATGATCATCGGCCGCAACTTCCTGGTCAAGATCAACGCCAACATCGGCAACTCGGCGCTCGGCTCCTCGATCCAGGAGGAAGTCGAGAAGATGACCTGGGCCATCCGCTGGGGCGGCGACACCGTCATGGACCTGTCCACCGGCAAGAACATCCACGAGACCCGCGAGTGGATCGTCCGCAACAGCCCGGTGCCGATCGGCACCGTGCCGATCTACCAGGCCCTCGAGAAGGTCGACGGCCGCGCCGAGGAATTGAGCTGGGAGATCTTCCGCGACACGCTGGTCGAGCAGGCCGAGCAGGGCGTCGATTACTTCACCATCCACGCCGGCGTGCGGCTGCGCTACGTCCCGCTGACCGCCAAACGGATGACCGGGATCGTCTCCCGCGGCGGCTCGATCCTGGCCAAGTGGTGCCTCGCCCACCATAAGGAGAACTTCCTCTACACGCATTTCGAGGACATCTGCGCGATCATGAAGGCCTACGACGTCAGCTTCTCGCTCGGCGACGGCCTGCGCCCCGGCTCGATCCACGACGCCAACGACGCCGCCCAACTGGGGGAACTCGAGACCCTCGGCGAACTGACCCAGATCGCCTGGAAGCACGACGTACAGACCATCATCGAAGGCCCCGGCCACGTGCCGATGCACCTGATCAAGGAGAACATGGAGCTGCAGTTGAAGTACTGCGGCGAGGCGCCCTTCTACACGCTGGGGCCGCTGACCACCGACATCGCCCCTGGCTACGACCACATCACCAGCGCCATCGGCGCCGCCATGATCGGCTGGTACGGCACGGCGATGCTCTGCTACGTGACGCCCAAGGAACACCTCGGCCTGCCCGACAAGAACGACGTCAAGGACGGCATCATCGCCTACAAGATCGCCGCCCACGCCGCCGACCTGGCCAAGGGCCACCCGGGCGCGCAGATCCGCGACAACGCGCTGTCCAAGGCGCGCTTCGAGTTCCGCTGGGACGACCAGTTCAACCTCGGCCTCGACCCGGACAAGGCGCGCGAGTTCCACGACGAGACCCTGCCCCAGGAAGGCGCCAAGCTGGCCCACTTCTGCTCGATGTGCGGGCCGCACTTCTGCTCGATGAAGATCACCCAGGACGTGCGCGACTATGCCGCGGCGCAGGGCGTTTCCGAGCAGGACGCATTGCAGAAAGGCATGGAGACTAAGGCCGTCGAGTTCGTCGAGACCGGCGCCGAGATCTATCGCAAGACCTGACCCGTCATCGACAGGAGCCTATCAAGATGAAGAACAAACTCGCCATCGCCGCCGCGGCCTTGCTGCCGCTGGCCGTCCACGCTGCCGGCTTCACGCTGGAAAGCCCGGACCTGAAGGCCGGACAGCCAATACCCAATGCATACGTGTTCAAGGGCTTCGGTTGCGAGGGCGGCAACGTCTCTCCGGCGCTGGTCTGGAAGAACGCACCGAAGGAGAGCAAGAGCTTCGCCCTCACCGTCTACGACCCCGACGCGCCGACCGGAAGTGGCTGGTGGCACTGGGTGATGATAAACATCCCAGCCGATGCCAACGGCTTGGCGCAAGGCGCGGGTGACCCTGCCGCCGGCAAGGCGCCGAAGGGTGCCGTGCAAGGCCGCACCGATTTCGGCAAGCCCGGCTGGGGCGGCCCCTGCCCGCCCAAGGGCGACAAGCCGCACCGCTACATCTTCACCGTGCACGCCCTCAAGGTCGATAAACTGGACGTGCCGGAGGACGCCAGCGCCGCGCTGGTCGGCTTCATGATCAATGCCAACCGCATCGGCAAGGCCAGCTTTACGGCGAAGTACGGACGCCCGTGAGCGAACCGGGCGCCGCTTGCCGCGCCGGCTGCGGCGCTTGCTGCATCGCCCCGTCGATCAGCACCCTGGACAAGCCGGCCGGCGCGGCTTGCGTTTATCTCGACGACCAGTTGCGTTGCGCGATATTCGGTCGCCCCGAGCGGCCCGCCTGCTGCAGTGGATTGCGGCCGAGCCGCGAAATGTGCGGCGCCTCGCGTGAGGAAGCACTGGTCTGGCTGACGCAGTTGGAGGCCGCCACGGCCTCCTGATCAGCCGGCCCTGACGACCTGCCGCTGCTCGCCCAAACCGTCGATACCCAGGCGCACCGTGTCACCCGCGGCGAGAAAGCGCGGCGGCTTTCGTCCCATGCCGACACCGGCGGGCGTGCCGGTGGCGATGACATCGCCGGGCAGCAGGGTCATGAAGCGGGATATATAAGCGACCAGTTCGACGCAGGGGAAGATCATCTCGGCGGTTGAACCGTCCTGCATGCGCTCGCCATTGAGCTCGAGCCACAAATGCAGGCGCTGCGGGTCGGGCACCTCGTCGCGACTAACCAGCCATGGCCCGAGCGGTCCGTAGGTGTCGCAGCCCTTGCCCTTGTCCCATTGGCCGCCGTGCTCGAGCTGGTATTCCCGCTCCGAGACGTCGTGCACGATGCAGTAGCCGGCGACGTGGTCGAGGGCGCGAGCGGCGGAGACGCGCCGCGTCTCGCGGCCGATGACGATGCCAAGCTCCACTTCCCAGTCCGTCTTGCGCGAGCCCGGCAACATGACAATTGGATCAAATGGGCCGTTGATGCAGGTCGTCGCCTTCATGAACACGACCGGCTCGGCGGGCACCGCCAGGCCCGATTCGGCGGCGTGGTCGCGGTAGTTGAGGCCGATGGCGACGATCTTGGAAATGCCGCTGAAGGGCACTCCGAGCCGCGGCCTGCCGGGCACGAGCGGCAGCGCCGCGGCGTCCACGGCGGCGAGCCGGCTAATGCCGGCGGCGGACAGTTCGGCCCAGCCGATGTCGGCGACATGACCGGACAACGCGCGAAGTTCGCCCTGTGGATCGATCAGGCCCGGCCGCTCCCGGCCTCGGGGCCCATAACGGACAAGCTTCATGGCCTTCGTCTCCAGTGCTGGCGCCGGGCCATGCTACACTCGCGCGCCACTTTCGGGAACCGCCGCCCATGGACGCGACCACGCTGCTGCACGCCCTGATCCTCGGCATCGTCGAGGGGCTGACGGAGTTCCTGCCGGTATCGTCCACCGGCCACTTGATCCTCGCCGGCGACCTGCTGCATTTCAACGACGAGAAGGGCAAGGTGTTCGAAATCGTCATCCAGTTCGGCGCGATTCTCGCCGTCGTCTGGGAATATCGCGCCAAAATCGGCCGCATTCTCGGCGGGCTGTTCGGCAACCGCGAAGCGCAGCGCTTCGCCGTCAACATCGCCGTCGCCTTCGTGCCGCTGGCGGTGCTCGGGCTGATGTTCCACAAGACGATCAAGGCCGTGCTGTTCAAGCCCGTCCCGGTGGCGCTGGCCTTCATCGTCGGCGGCCTGATCATCCTCTGGGCGGAGCGGCGCGAGCATCGCGTCCGCGTCGAGACCCTCGACGAACTCGACATCATCGACGCCGTGAAGCTCGGCCTGGCCCAGGCGCTGGCGCTGATTCCGGGCACCTCGCGATCGGGCGCCACGATCATCGGCGGCCTGCTGTTCGGCCTGTCGCGCCGCGCGGCCACCGAATTCTCGTTCTTCCTCGCCATACCGACCCTGACCGCGGCGACCATCTACCAGGTCTACAAGGAGCGGGCGCTGTTCTCCGCTGATGATATCGGCATGTTCGGGGTCGGCTTCGCGGCGGCTTTCGTCTCGGCCTTCCTCTGCGTGCGCTGGCTGCTGCGCTTCATCAGCAGCCACGATTTCACGCCCTTCGCCTGGTACCGCATCGCCTTCGGCCTGGTGGTGCTCGGTACCTGGCACTACGGTCTGGTCGACTGGTCCGGTACTTGATTGTCTATCTGCACGGCTTTCGCTCGGCACCGGCTTCGCGCAAGGCCACCGTGCTGGCGGCGCGAATGGCCGGACGCGGCCTGGCCGGCCGTTTCGTCTGTCCGCAACTGCCGGCCTCGCCGCGGGCTGCGGTGGCGCTGGCCGAGTCGCTGATCGCCGCCGCCACGGAGCCCGTCACGCTGGTCGGCTCTTCGCTCGGCGGCTATTACGCGACGCACTTGGCCGAGAAGCACGGCCTTAGGGCGGTGCTGGTCAACCCGGCCGTGCTCGCCCACCTGTCGCTGGCCGAATTCGTCGGCCGTCACGAAAACCTGTACACGGGCGAAGTCTTCGACTTCACTGCGCAGCACCTCGCGGAACTGCGGCAGCTCGAAGTCCCGGCGGTGACCCGTCCGGACCGCTACTGGCTCATGGTGGAGACCGGCGACGAGGTGCTCGACTATCGGCAGGCCGTGGCGCGCTACGCCGGGGCCCGCCAGACCGTGCTGGCCGGCGGCGACCACAGCTTCACGCGCTGGGACGACTACCTCGACGAGATCATCATCTTCGCCGGGCTATAATCCGCGCCTTCCCTGCTGCGCGGTTTCCCGATGAATGTCCTTTTCGAGGAGGATGGCGCCTTCAAGGCCGGCACCGTGCTCGCCGACAACACGAGTTCGCTGCAGGTCGAACTGGCGTCGGGAAAGCGCAGCAAGGTCAAGGGTGCCAACGTGCTGTTGCGCTTCGCCGAGCCGGCCCCGGGCATCCTGCTCGACCGTGCCGAGGCCGAGGCGGCGGCCATCGATGTCGATTTTCTCTGGGAAGTCTGCCCCGAGGCGGAGTTCGCCTTCGAGGATCTCGCCCGCGACTACGTCGGCCACGCGCCGACGGCGCTGGAGTCCGCCGGTGTGCTGCTGCGCCTCCACGCGGCGCCGGTCTACTTTCATCGCAAGGGCAGGGGGCGTTTCCGCAAGGCCCCGCCGGAGATCCTCCAGGCCGCGCTGGCCGGCCTCGAGAAAAAGCGGCAGCAGGCGCTGGCGATCGAGCGCATGGCGGCTGAACTCGAGGCCGGCCGGCTGCCCGCCGAACTGGATGGTGTGGTGCCGCAACTGCTCTACAAGCCCGACCGGAACCGGCCGGAAACCAAGGCCCTGGAGGCCGCCTGCGCCGAGACCGGGCTCAGCGAAGCGCGGCTGCTGATCCGCTGCGGGGCGCTCGGCGGATCTCACGACTATCATTTCGGCCGTTTCCTGTTTGAGCATTTCCCGCACGGCACGGCTTTTCCCGCTTGTGCCGCGCCGCTCGAGACGCCCCTGCTGCCGAGGGCCGCGGTCGCCGCCTTCAGCATCGACGATGCGCACACCACCGAGATCGACGACGCCTTCTCGGTCGCCGGGCGCGCCGAAGGCGGCTGGCGAATCGGCATCCACATTGCCGCGCCGTGCCTGGGGATCGCCCCCGACAGCGAACTCGGCGCCATCGCCCGAGCCCGTTTGTCGACGGTCTATATGCCGGGACGCAAGATCACCATGCTGCCCGACGCGGTCGTCGAGCGCTGCACCCTGGCCGCGGGTCACGACTGTCCGGCGCTGTCTCTCTATCTAGACGTGGCCACGGACCTGCGCGTCACCGGCCACGATACGAAGCTGGAGCTCGTGCCGGTGGTCGCCAACCTTCGCCACCACGATATCGAGCCGTGGTTCAACGAAGAAGGCCTGGCGGCCGGCCTGCCGGAGCGGCCATTTCGCGACGAACTGAAGCTGCTCTGGGAACTGGCCTGCGTGTTCGAGGCCGGCCGCGGCAAACCTTCGGCCAGTTCGCTGCACAAGGATTACTCCTTCGTCGTCGACTGGGCCGTGTCGGCCGCCGAGGGCGGCGAAGGCCCGGGCCGCGTCGTCATCGAGGAGCGCCGCCGCGGCAGTCCCCTCGACAAGCTGGTGGCCGAGTTGATGATCGTCGCCAATGCCACATGGGGGGCGGCGCTGCGCGATGCCGGCGTGGTCGGCCTGTACCGGGCGCAGACGGCCGGGAAGGTGCGCATGACCACCGTCGCCGCGCCGCACGAAGGGCTGGGCGTCGACTGCTATGCCTGGTCGAGTTCGCCGCTGCGCCGCTACGTGGATCTCGTCAACCAGTGGCAGCTGTTGGCCCTGCTGCGCGGCGAGCCGCCGCCCTTCGCCGCCGGGTCGACGGAACTGCTGGCGGCGATGCGCGATTTCGAACTGACCTACGCCGCCTACGCCGAATTCCAGCGCGGCATGGAACGCTACTGGTGCCTGCGCTGGCTGCGCCAGGAGGGCATCGAGCGGACGGCGGCGATGGTGCTGCGCGAGGGCTTGGTGCGCCTCGAGCACCTGCCGCTGGTGCTGCGGGTGCATGCCCTGCCGGTCCTCGAGCGCGGCGCCCGGGTGCTGCTGGAAATCGAGCGTATCGACTTCCTCGGCAACGAGGCTCGCGCCCGCTTCGTCGAGTCGCTGGCACCCGACGGCGGCGCATCCGGCATGGCCGAGGAGGGTGTCGAGGACGAGGCGGCGACAGAGTAGAATCTGCCGCCATGTTGCGCGCCAGGACCCCGTCGTCCCGCTTCGCACGGCTGTTTCCGGCCGGGATGAGCTTCGGCACGGCGCTGTCCCTGTCGGTCGCCGGGCATGCCGTCCTGCTCGCCGTGCATTTCACCTTTCCGGACGCGACACGGCGCGTCCGTGACAATGCTCTCGACATAATCCTGGTCAACAGCAAGAGCGCCCATCGCCCGACGGCGGCTCAGGCCAGAGCCCAGGCGAATCTCGACGGCGGCGGCAACACCGACGAAGCGCGCCGCGCTACGACGCCGCTGCCGCCCTCGGAACGGGTCCGCGAGGGCGACGATCTGGTCGAGGCGAAGCGCCGCCTCGCCAGCCTGGAAACCCGCCAGCAGCAGATGCTGACGCAGATCAGGAGCCAGCGGGCGGTGGCTGCCGAGGTGCAGCGCGACGATCCCGCGCCGCCCGCTCCGCCGGCGATTTCGGGCCTCGACATGGCCGATAGGGCGGTGGCCATCGCCCGGCTCGAGGCCCAGATCGACCGGCAGGTCGACGAATACAACAAGCGGCCGCGCAAGAAATTCATCGGCACCCGTGCCGATGAATACGTGGCGGCGCAATACCTCGAAGACTGGCGGCTGAAGATCGAGCGCATCGGCAATCTCAACTATCCCGAGGCCGCCAAGGGAAGACTCTATGGCAGCCTGATCGTCTATGTCGAAATCAACAGCAGCGGCGATCTCGAGCGTGCCGAGATCCGCCGTTCCTCGGGACACAAAATCCTCGACGAGGCGGCGCTGCGCATCGTCAGGCTGGCCGCGCCCTTCGGCGGTTTTTCCGCCGACCTGAAGCGGGAAACCGACATCCTTGCCTTCGCCCGCACCTGGTCCTTCACCCGCGCAGATGAGATGAAGTCGTCGCCGCAATGATCGACCGGTACGCGGTGCTGGGCAACCCCGTCGGCCACAGCCAGTCGCCGGCGATTCACGCCCTCTTCGCGGCCCAGACCGGACAGCGCCTGAGCTACGAGGCCATCCTCGCACCCCGCGACGGCTTTGCCGAGACCCTGCGCCGTTTCATCGCCGCCGGCGGCCGCGGTGCCAACGTCACCGTGCCCTTCAAGGAGGAGGCTTGGCGCCTCTGCGACCGGCGCTCGTCGCGGGCCGAGGCCGCCGGCGCCGTCAATACCCTGAGCTTCGTCGCCGGCCGCATCGAGGGCGACAACACCGATGGCGCCGGACTGGTGCGTGACATCACCGTCAATCTTGGACTTGCCATCCGCGATCACTGCGTAGTCCTGCTCGGCGCCGGGGGCGCCGCACGCGGCGTCATCCTGCCGCTGCTGCTCGAGGAGCCGGCGGCGCTGGTGATCGCCAACCGCACCAAGGACAAGGCGCTACGCCTCGCCGCCGAGTTTGCCGCCCTGCCGGGCTGCGCCGTCGGCGTCAGGGTGTCGGGCTGCGGCCTGTCCGACCTTTCCGGGCATGCTTGTGACACTGTCATCAACGCGACCTCGGCCGGGCTGGCCGGGGCCTCGCTCGGTCTTCCGGACGGCCTGATGGCTCCGGGTGTCCTCGCCTACGATTTGGTCTACGGCCGCGAAACGCCGTTCATGGCCGCAGCTCGCACTGCCGGAGCCCGGGTTGCCGGAGGACTCGGCATGCTGGTCGAGCAGGCGGCGGAATCCTTCTTCCTCTGGCGCGGCCTGCGCCCGGAGACGGCGCCGGTCCTGGCGCAGCTTCGCGGCGCCGGCGCGCCATGACGCGCGTCGGCCGGTGGACCAAGCGGGCGCTGCTGGCGCTACTCCTCGTCGCGGCGCTGTGGCAGGGTTGGTATCTGGCCTGGGTGACGTGGTGGAAGTTCGTCAATCCGGGCACGACCAACTTCCAGTCGCAACGCCTCGCCGAGTTGCGGCAGAAGAATCCGGACGCCGAACTCAGGCACAGCTGGCTGCCATACGAGCGGATCTCGGTGCATCTCAAACGTGCCGTGGTGGCCGCGGAGGACGACAAGTTCGTCGATCACGAAGGATTCGACTGGGAAGGTATGCAGAAGGCCCTGGAGAAGAACCAGCGCAAGGGACGGATCGTCGCCGGCGGCTCGACGATCTCGCAGCAGCTGGCTAAGAACCTGTTCCTGTCGGCATCGAAAACGCCCTGGCGCAAGGCCGAGGAGGCGGTGATCACGCTGATGCTGGAAGCCCTGTGGGACAAGCGGCGCATCCTCGAGGTCTACCTCAACGTGGTCGAATGGGGCGAGGGCCTGTTCGGCGCCGAAGCCGCCGCCCGCCGCTATTTCAACGTCTCCGCCGCACAGATCGGACCCGAACAGGCCGCCCGCCTCGCCGTCATGCTGCCTGCGCCGCGCCGTTACGAAAAGAATCCCTATTCTCCCTACGTCAATGGCCGCACCCAGGTGATCCTCGCCCGCATGCCTTATTCCGAGGTTCCCTGAGCGGCGCCGACATCGATCGACCATGACCCAGCGCAAGCCCGCCGCCCACGTCATCGACGGAGTCCGGATCACCCGGCTCGGCGTCCGCCGCTTCGACCTTCGCGACCCCTATCACCTGATCCTGACGCTGTCGTGGCCGCAGTTCTTCCTCTTGATCGTCGCCTATTTCGTATTCGCCAACCTCGTCTTCGCCGCCGCCTTCTGGCTGGTGGACGGCAGCGTCGCCAATGCCCGGCCCGGATCCTTCCTCGACCTGTTCTTCTTCAGCGTCGAAACGCTGGCCACGGTGGGCTACGGCGAAATGACGCCAGCATCGACATACGGCCATGTGGTGGCGGCCGTGGAAATCCTTTTCGGCATGATGAGCCTGGCCATCGTCACCGGTCTCATCTTCGTCCGTTTTTCCAAGCCGACGGCGCGGATCCTGTTCAGCGACAGCCTGCTGATCCGCGAGTTCGAGGGCGGCCGGGTGCTGATGCTGCGTGTCGCCAACGAGCGCCACAACCGCATCGTCGAGGCCGGCGCCTCGCTGGCCCTGGTTCGCCAGGAAGAGACGGTGAATGACGACATCCTTTTTCGCATCTTCGACCTGCCGCTGGTCCGCGACCATACGCCGGTGTTTGCCCTGACCTGGACACTGATCCACCGCATCGATGCCGGCAGTCCGTTGTTCGGCTGGGACGAAGCCCGCCTGGTGCGGCAGCGCGCCCGCATCATCGTCTCGATCACCGGCCACGACGAAACCATGGCGGCGCCCGTGCATGCGTTGCGCGAGTACGAGGCGGAGCAGATCGTCGCCGACCATCGTTTTGCCGATGTCATTTCAGTGGCGACCGACGGCGCGCGCACCATAGATCTCGGCCGCTTCCACGACACTCGGCCGATGTGATTTCAGGCGGCGTCGGCTGCCGGTTCCGCGCTCGGATTCTCCAGGCTGAACTGGCCGGTGTCGTGGTCGAAGGCGAATATCTCGGCGTAGCGGCCCCAGTCGGTTACGACGCCGAGCACGCGATCGGCTTCGTCGTCGCTAAGGCTGTCCTCGAGTTCCCGCAGGAAGCGGCTGCGTGGTGCGCGTCCCCGGATCCGCTCGTCGAGCACGCGGCGAATATGGGCGGCGAGCGGCACGCGCTGCAGGACGTGCTCGCCGAAGATCACCTTGCGCCGGCGGATGTCGGCCTCGTTGAGGCCGCGGCCGTGGGCCGTCAGGACCACGCGCTGGCCGCTGGCCTGGGCGAAGTTGAGCAGTTCGAGGGCCTCCAGATGGGGGAACAGCTCGTCGATCTCCATTTCCAGGGTTTCGGCGAGCGCCGGCAGGTCGATAACGCCGGCTGCGCCGGCGTGCTCGATGGTCTCGAGAACGCCGAGCATGGCGCCGACGTTCGCCGAGGGCAGGCGGTAGGCGAGGCCGATGGCGCGCAGCGGCCTTGCCCCCGCGGCCGTGGTCATCGCCGCATAGATATCGTCCACGCGGGCGCGGAAGGCGTGGCTGTCGTGGTCGCGGGGATGGCGCGGATCAACGCGCAGGTCGCGCCTGACGCGGCCCGGGTTGCTGTCGCGGATGACGACGCGGTCGGCCAGCAGCAGCGCCTCCTCGACGCTGTGCGAGACCATGACAATGGCACGGGTCGGAATCTGCCGCTCGAGCCACAGATCGAGCAGGTCGTTGCGCAGCGTCTCGGTGGTCGGCACGTCGAGGGCCGAGAAGGCCTCGTCCATCAGCAGCACGTCGGGATCGACGACCAGGGCGCGGGCGAAGCCGACGCGCTGGCGCATGCCGCCCGAGAGTTCCTTACGATAGCCCGATTCGAAGCCGTCGAGGCCGATCATGTCGATCGCCGCCCGTGCCCGGCGCCGCCGCTCGTCCCGCGCCACGCCCTGGGCTTCGAGCCCGACCTCGACGTTCTGCAGCACGTCGAGCCAGGGGAACAGCGCGAAAGTCTGGAACACCATGCTGATGACGGGCCGCGGCCGCGTCACCGTGCGGCCCTTGTAGAGGACGCGTCCCGATGAGGCCGGCGTGAGCCCGCTGACGATCCGCAGCAGCGTGGACTTGCCGCAGCCGGATCGCCCGAGCACGGCGACGATTTCTCCTTCGCCGACGTCGAGGCTGATGTGGTCGAACACCGCGATGCGGCCCTCGCTGGCGGCGAAGTGCTTGGACACGGCTTGCAGTTGGAGGAGCGGTGCGTTCATGGCGACGGGTCAGAAGGAAAAACGCTCGCGGGCGAAGGTGTAGAGCCGCTCCCATACCGTCCGGTTCAGCAGGCCCACATAGAGACTCATGACGGCGACCCCCAGGGCGATGCGCGGATGATCGCCGGCGGCCGTCTGGGCGGCGATGTAGGCGCCGATGCCGGTGGCCGTCAGCGTCGTGTTGCCCCACGACACCACCTCGGCGACGACACTGGCGTTCCAGGCACCGCCCGAGGCGGTCAGGCCGCCGGTGACGTAGGCCGGGAATGGCCGGCAGCAGCACCCGCCGCCACAGCGGCCAGCGGGCCAGGCCGAGGCTGGCGGCGGCTTCACGCAGATCGGTCGGCAGCGCCGCGGCGGCGCCGATGACATTGAACAGGATGTACCACTGCGTGCCGAGAATCATCAGCGGCGACAGCCAGATCTCCGGATCGTGGCTCCAGTTGATGATGCCGGAGACGGCGAGCGGGAACATCAGGTTGGCCGGGAACGCGGCCATGAAGATGACAATGGGTTGAACGCTCTGGCTGAGCAGCGGGCGGAGGCCGATCCAGACGCCGATCGGCACCCAGACCAGGCTCGCCAGGACGATCAGGATGGCGACGCGGGCCGCGGTGGCCAGACCGAGTCCGAAGACATAGGCAATCTCGCCGGAGTCGACCTCGCCGCGGACGAAACGGGTCAGGGCGACGACGCCGAAGGCCGCGGCGATCACCACGAACAGTCCCCAGTAGCGGTCGAACAGTCCAATGCCGCGGCGCAACCAGCGCCGCCGCCTCGGCACGGGCAGCGCCGGCAGGTGGCGAAACGGGCTCAGCGTCAGCGCCCAGAACCGCCCCATCGCCTCGGCCAGCAGTGGCAGCAGCCGCGGTGGAGCAGGGTGAGCAGCCTGGAGCGCGGCGTCTCCTCTGCCTCGGTGAATTCGAACTTGAAGCGTCCGGCCCAGGCCACCAGGGGACGGAAGACCAGCTGGTCGGCGGCGACGATGACGGCGAGCATGGTCAGCATGGCCCAGCCGATCGCGGTTAAGTCCCGCTGCTGAATGGCGAGGGAAATGTAGGAGCCGACGCCGGGCAGGAGAATGCTGTAGCCCTCGACCTGGATCGCCTCAGCGGCGACGACGAAGAACCAGCCGCCGGCCACCGACATCATCGCGTTCCAGACCAGGTTGGGCAGCGCATAGGGCACCTCGAGCTGTCAGAAGCGCTGCCAGGCCGAGAACCGGAAAACCGCAGCGACCTGGTAGAGGTCCTTGGGGATCATGCGCAGCGAGGCATAAAAGCTGAAGGCCATGTTCCAGGCTTGAGAGGTGAAGATGGCGAAGATGGCCGCCGCCTCGGGCCCCAGCAGGCTGCCGGGGAAAAGCCGCAGGAAGCCGAGCACGGTGATCGACAGGAAGCCGAGGATGGCTACCGACTGGAGTGTGTCGAGCAGCGGCACGAGGACGCTGCCGGCCCGCTCGCTCTTGGCCGCCAGTGTTCCGTAGGTCAGGGTGAAGACGATCGAAGCGAGCATCGCCGCCGCCATGCGCAAGGTGGTAAGCAGGGCGTAGAGAGGCAGGGCGGCGGGGTCGAGGGAGATCGGCAGGGTCTCGCCAAGCGTGAACGGCACGGCCATTTGACTGCTGCCCAGGCTGCCAGGAACAGGGTGGCGAGGACCAGCGGCAGCAGGACGATATCCCAGCGGTTCGGCGCCGCTCCGAGCAGGGCGCGGTCGAGTGCAGGAAGGCTGGCGATGTGGGTGGGGAACGGCACGGACTTGTTCCTGTCATTGCGGGCGCAGCGGATTATCGCTTGGCCGGCGGTCCGGCGATTGTGGGTGGCGCCGGCTTGCTTCTGCCTTTCGCCGGATGATTCGCGCCGGGCTGGCGAATTCCTTACAATGCCGCCTCTCGGCGTTCCATCCCGGAGCGTCGCCTGGAAGCCGGAGCCCATGACCGACCAGGATCAGATCCGTCATGCCGATGACGTGCAGGCTCACTTGCGCGAAATCGAGACCCTGATCGCCCGCCACAAACGGGTTGACGGCCTCGTACATCGCCAGGAGATGCCGCGCCACGAACTCATCGAGGGATTGGTGCATAGGCAGCACCTGGCCGAGATGCAAGTCCGCCTCGCCGCCCTCGATGCGGAATACGTTGCATTCATCCTCGAGTCCTTACCCGAACACGACCGCCTGCTGGTTTGGGACGTGGTCAAGGACGAGCGCCGGGAGCGGATTCTCGTCGAACTCTCGGAGGCTGTCCGCGAGAGTCTGGTCGGCATCGTGCCGGTTTCGCATCGCAAGGGCATGCTCAATGCCTTCGAGCTGGACGGCGGACGGCTGCGCCAAATTCCCGTCGAAACCCGCGCGGACTTGGCGCGGACCAAGGCGATCTGGGTCGACCTGGTCGCGCCGGAGACCGAGGAACGAGGCTGGGTTCGCGAGATATTCGGCCTGGACCTGCCCAACCCCGCCGACCACACGGACCTGGAGGCGAGTGCCCGCTTCTACGTCGAAGACGACGGCACGGTATTCATGCATTCGGACTTCCTGCTCGACAAGGACGACGAGTCGCGGAACGTGGCGGTGACCTTTGTCCTGCACCGGGACATCCTGTTCTCGGTACGCCGCGAAGAGTTGCCGGTGTTCCGGCTGCAACGGCTGCGCGCCCGCAATCAGGTCGGTTACGTTTCCGACTGCAAGGACGTGCTGCTCGATCTCTACGCGGCCGACGTCGAATATTCGGCCGATGCCCTGGAAGACGTCTATGCGGCGCTGGAAGCGGTCGGCAAGCAGGTCTTGAGCACCGAGATGACCGACGCCGAGGCCGCCAAGGTCCTTGCTGCGATCGCCGGAGAGGAGGATCTGAACGGCCGCATCCGCCGCAACGTGCTCGACACCCGGCGTGCCGTATCCTTCCTGATGCGCGGTCGATTCCTGTCGCCGAGCCAGTTCGACGACGCCCAGCAGTTGCTACGCGACATCGAGTCCCTGGACGGCCACACGTCCTTCCTGTTCGGCAAGATCAACTTCCTGATGGACGCCACGGTCGGCTTCATCAACATCAACCAGAACAAGATCGTCAAGATATTCTCCGTGGCCTCGGTGGCCCTGCTGCCACCGACCCTGATCGCCAGCGTCTACGGCATGAACTTCAAGGGCTGGTTCCCCGAGCTGGAATGGCAGTACGGCTATCCCTATTCGGTGATATTGATGGTGGTATCGGTAGCGCTGCCCTTCTGGTGGTTCCGCCGCAAGGGCTGGCTCAGGTAGGCTGACGGCGCCCTTAGGGCGCGGCGAAGGATTCCGCAGCCGCGGCAATCGTGGCAGCGATGTCGGCATCCGAGTGGGCCGCCGAAACGAAGCCGGCTTCGTAAGCCGAGGGCGCCAGATAGATGCCCTTGTCGAGCATGGCGTGGTAGAAGCGCTTGAATGCCGCCTGATCCGATTCCATGACTTCTGCATAGCCATGCGGTATCGTCGTTCGGGCGTAAAGGCCGAACATGCCGCCCACCGACTGGGCCGAGAAAGCCGCCTCGTGGCGCTTCGCCGCCGCCGCCAAGCCGTCGACCAGGCGCGTCGTCTTGGCCGTCAAGGCATCGTAGAAGCCCGGTTCGGCAACCAGCTTCAGGGTCGCCAGGCCTGCCGCCACCGAGAGCGGATTGCCGGACAGGGTGCCGGCCTGGTAGACCGGGCCCAGGGGCGCGATCCTTTCCATGATGTCGCGGCGCCCGCCGAAGGCCCCCATCGGCATGCCGCCGCCGATGACCTTGCCGAAGGTCGAGAGGTCCGGCCGGATGCCGAAGAGGCCCTGGGCCGATCCTAGGCCGACGCGGAAGCCGGTCATTACCTCGTCGAAGATCAGCAGTGCGCCGTGCCGCGTGCATAATTCGCGCATCGCCTGGAGAAAAGCCGGCCGCGGCGCGATCAGGTTCATGTTGCCGGCTACAGGTTCCACGATCACCGCTGCGATCCGTTCGCCATGCCGGGCGAAGGCATCGGCGAGCTGGCCGGCATCGTTGTAGGCGAGGACCAGGGTGTGCCGTGCCACATCCGCCGGCACGCCGCCCGAGGAGGGGTTGCCGAACGTCAGCGCGCCGCTGCCGGCCTTGACGAGGAGGCTGTCGGCATGTCCGTGATAGCAGCCCTCGAACTTGACAATGGCATCCCGGCCGGTGAAGCCGCGGGCCAGTCGGATGGCGCTCATCGTCGCCTCGGTGCCGGACGAGACGAGCCGCACCAGTTCCAGGCTCGGCACCATAGCGACGAGACGCTCGGCCAGTTCGATCTCGGCTTCAGTCGGCGCACCGAAGGAAAGGCCCCTGGCGGCCGCTTCCTGTACGGCACGGACGACTTCGGGGTGGGCGTGGCCGAGGATCAGCGGGCCCCAGGAGCCGACGTAGTCGATGTAGCGGCGGCCATCCGCATCCCAGGCGTAGGCGCCTTCGCCGCGGACGAAGAAGCGCGGCGTGCCGCCGACCGAGCGAAAGGCGCGAACCGGCGAATTGACGCCGCCGGGTATGGATTTCTGAGCGCGGGCGAACAGTTCTTCGTTGCGGGTCATGGGATCCTCGGCAGATACGGTCGGAGCAGCCGCCGGGCAGCGGTCAGATGAACAGCTCGTCGAACTGGCGGGCCCGCGCCGCTATGTCCATGGCATCGAACAGATCGGTGATCACGGCGACCATGTCAGCGCCGGCGGCGACGACCGTCGCGGCATTGTCGATGGTGATGCCGCCGATGGCAACCACCGGCACGGCGAGGCGCCGCTTGGCTTCGCCAAGCAAGGCCAGCGGCGCCCGGGCGGCATCGGGTTTGGTCGGCGAGACGTAGATGCTGCCGAAGGCGACATAGTCGGCGCCCGCCGCGGCGGCCCGTTCGGCCCGCCCCAGTTCGGCGTAGCAGGACACGCCGAGGATGCGATCGGGACCAAGGCCGCGGCGCACGGCCGCAAGGTCGCCGCCGGGCACGTCCTCGCTGCCGAGATGGACGCCGTCGGCGCCTAATCCGAGCGTAAGATCGAGATCGTCGTTGATGATCAGGCGGGCGCCGTGGGCGCGGCAGATGCGCAGCAGGTCGGCGGCCTGGGCTCGGCGCAGCGGTGGCGGCGCGGTCTTGTTGCGGTACTGGATAAGGCGCGTACCGCCATCCAGCGCCATCTTTACCAGTGCCGAGAGGCGGGGAACGAGGTAGTCGTCGGGGGTGACGGCGTACAGTCCGCGCAAGCCGAAATTAGGCATCGCCGGCGTTCCCGGAATCCGTTGCATCGTCGTCGCCGGCGCGGGCCCAGAAAAAACGGTCGGGGATGTATTGCCCCATGCCCGGACGGAACCCCGCGGCCAGCGTCTGCCACGTGTAGTCCTGGGCGTCCCTTGCCGCTTCGGCGACTTCGAGGCCGTTGGCGAGGTTGGCGGCGACTGCGGCGGCGAGCGTGCATCCCGAGCCGTGGTAGCTGCCGGGCAGGCGTTGCCAGCGGTCGGTGCGGACGATACCGCGCGGTCCATAGAGGACATTTTCGACCTGGGGAGTGTTTTCGTGGGTACCGGTCAACAGCACGTATTCGCAGCCTCTGGCGATCAGGCGTCGCGCGCATTCGGCGAGTGTCGGCCGGTCGGCTTCGTCGTCCTCGTCCAGGGCGAGGCGGCGGGCCTCGAGGCTGTTCGGCGTCAGCACGCTGGTTTGCGGGAAAAGCAACTGTGCGAGAGCGTCGATCATTTCCTCGTCGGCCAGTTGGTCTCCCCGGCCGGAGGCGATCACCGGGTCGAGAACGAGGGGCACATCGGGGTAGTCGGAAACGATCTCGGCGATGACGGAAATGGCTTCGACGCTACCGAGGAAGCCGAGCTTGAACGCGGCCACCGGCATGTCCTCGAGCAGGGTGCGCGCCTGATCGGCAATCCAATCGGCATCGATAGCCAGCACGTCATCGACGCCTGCCGTGTCCTGCACCGTGAGGGCCGTGACCACCGACAGCGGATGGCAGCCCATGCTCGCTAGCGTCAGCAGGTCCGCCTGTAATCCCGCGCCACCAGTCGGGTCCGAGGCGGCAAACGTCAGGACGATGGGCGGTGAGGACTCCCGCGCGGACTGGGACATGGGCTCGAGTGGCGCAATTTCGGCGCGCTACGGTAAGATCGGCCCATTCTAACCGAAATGCCCACGGCACCATGACTGCAGCGCCTGCGCGAACGTGGATGTGCACGATTTGCGGCTTCGTCTATGACGAGGCCGCCGGGCTGCCCGAAGAGGGCATTGCGCCGGGAACGCGCTGGGAGGATGTTCCACCCAACTGGACCTGCCCCGAATGCGGTGCCAGGAAGGACGATTTCGAACCGGTGGAGATCGGTTAGGACGCCCGGCCGGGCCGGATTCGGAGGTCTGCCGAATGCCCCGGGGGAAGGATGGCTGTGCGAAGGTTTCGTGTATAGTATCGGCGCAACTGAACGGGGCTCCGCCAACACGGCCGCGGCACCGAGGAGAGAAGCGAGTGGGCAGCGTGGCCAATCTCGACGGCATCAAGGTCATGGTGATCGACGACTCGAACACCATTCGCAAGAGCGCAGAGATTTTTCTTGTCCAGGCGGGATGCCAGGTGATTCTCGCCGAAGACGGCTTCGACGCTCTGGCCAAGATTGCCGATCACCTGCCCGAGGTCATTTTTTGCGACATCATGATGCCCCGGCTCGACGGCTACCAGACCTGTGCCCTGATCAAGAAGAATGCCCGCTTCGCGGCGACGCCGGTGATCATGCTGTCGTCGAAGGACGGCCTGTTCGACCGGGCTCGCGGGCGCATGGTGGGGTCTGACGAATACCTGACCAAACCCTTTACCAAGGACAGCTTGCTGAAGACAGTGGCCAGCCACGTGCCGCAGCGTAGCCAAGCCTAGGAGATTTTTCGGCATGCCAGTGAAGAAGATTCTCGTGGTGGATGATTCGCCGACCGAACGCCATGTACTCGGTGAATTCCTCGCGAAAAACGGCTTTCTGGTCGTCACCGCCGAAAGCGGCGAGGAAGCGATAGCGGTATCCAAGCAGGAGATGCCGGACCTGATCCTGATGGACGTCGTGATGCCCGGCATGAACGGTTATCAGGCGACGCGCACTATCACCCGTGAAGATGCGACGAAGGCTATCCCGGTCATCATGTGCACCAGCAAGAATCAGGAAACCGACAAGATCTGGGGCATGCGTCAAGGGGCCCACGATTACATGGTCAAACCGGTGGACCACGCGGCCTTGTTGGCCAAGATCAGGGCGTTTCCCTGACTGGCCGCGGCCGCTTCCATGGCAAAACGCATCAGCCTAAGGGAGTTTCAGGAAAGCTTGGTGGCGCGTCTGACCTCGGCGGCGCGAGGCGAGGCCGCGCGTTCCTGGCTCGGGGTCGAGACGGGTACGGTCCGCTGGCTTGTCGATCTGTTCGATTCAGGAGAGGTCGTTCCGCTTCCAGAATTGACGCCGGTACCGCTGACGCGTTCGTGGTTCGCGGGCATTGCCAACATCCGTGGCACGCTTTACAGCGTCGTCGATTTTTCGGCCTTCGAGGGTGGCGAGGCGACGCCCAGGAACGATGATGCGAGATTGCTGCTGATTGGCGCCAACCATGGCAGCAACAGCGCCCTGCTGGTCAAACGGACTTTGGGCCTCAAGACCCTCGAGGACCTCGAGCCGAAGGTGGAGGATGCTGCGGACTCAGGCGCCAGGCCGTGGAGCGGCGAATGCTACGTCGATAACCAGCGGCAGGAATGGACGCGGTTGCGTGTCCGCAAGTTGCTCGCCGATCTGTCGTTTCTCGACGTCGGGCAGTGACCGCAACACGGTAAATCGCAAAGGGATCCCAACATGGCTCTGAAAATGCCGACACTCGGCCTCTTTTCCGGAAAGAAGAAGAGCGGCGCATTTTCGCCGACCCAGCACAGCACCGTCATGGATACCGGGGAATCGACGGCGGCAGATCGGCACAGCCGCATCATGCTACCGCTGATCGGCGACAAACCGGCCAGCACCCAGGTGCAGATACTCGGCTCCTTGTTTCTGCTTTGCCTTGTTGTTCCGACTTTCCTTCTCGTGTTGGACAATCGGGCGGCAGCCCACTCGAGCGCCTACCTCGGCGCCGCCGGCCAACTGCGCGTGCTGACCCAACAAGTGGCGAAAGCCGGCCAGTCGGCGCTGAAGGGCAATGCTGCCGCGTTCGGCGAGCTGCGCAACACTCGCAATCGGATAAGCACCCTGCTGGACCGATTGGCCGAAGGCGGCGATTTCGAAGACGTCAGCGTCGTGCCGACTTCGGATACGGTGCGCCCTGTCCTCGACGCCGTGCGGACCGAATGGGAGAAGAACGACAAGGCGGTCGTCATGGTGATCAGCCAGGAAAAGGCGCTGGTGGCGCTGGGCAAGCTGGCCGGCCAAGTCGATTCCAAAGCGGCGCGCCTCGCCGAACTCGCCGAACAGATCGGCGGGCGCATGCCGCTGCTGATCGAACGCATGGGCCGCGAGGCTAATCAGGTTTATGCAGGCGATGCGCCGGACGACGCCCTGGTCGCGCAACTCGGCCGGGACCTCGGCGCTGCGCAGGAGGTCGCGGCGGGGGCCCGCAGCGACGAACTGGCGAAGGCTCTGAAGGAACTCCAAGACCATTACTCGTTCATGGCAAGCGACGTCAAGGCGATCGCCCAGACCAAGGCGGCGGGCGCCACGGTGGTGAACGACAACAAAACTCTGCTCGATGCCGCCGACAAGCTGGCGCGCGCCTATGCCGAAGAAAGCGAACGCCGTGGCGGCAGTCTCGTGGCGGTGTTCCTGTTCGGTTTGATATCGCTTGGCGTCCTGGCCCTGATCGTGATCGTGTACAACGAGGACGTGGCCGCGCAGCGTGAAGAGGCAGAGGCGCAACGGCGCGAGGCCGAGGCATCCAAGGATTCGACGCAGGAAGCGATTCTGCGCCTGATGAACGAGATGGGCGACCTTGCCGACGGCGACCTGACGGTGCGTGCCACAGTGACCGAGGACGTAACCGGGGCCATCGCCGATTCGGTCAATTACACGATCGAAGAACTCTCGGTGCTGGTCAAGCGCATCAATGACGCTGCCGCCCGCGTGACCATCGCCTCGGCGACCGCACAGGAGACGTCGACCCAGCTCCTCGCCGCTACCGAGCAGCAGTCCCATGAGATACGCGACGCCAACGCTTCGGTGCTGTCGATGGCGCAATCGATGAATGCGGTTTCGAGCAGCGCGTTGGAGTCCGCCCGCGTCGCGCGGCAGTCGCTCGACGCGGCACAGAAGGGTTCGGAGGCGGTGGCCAATTCCATCAAGGGCATGAACGAAATCCGCGAGCAGATCCAGGAGACCTCGAAGCGGATCAAGCGCCTCGGCGAGTCCTCCCAGGAGATTGGCGAAATCGTCGAACTGATCTCGGACATCACCGAACAAACCAACGTGCTGGCCCTCAATGCCGCCATCCAGGCGGCCTCGGCCGGCGAGGCGGGACGCGGCTTCACGGTGGTTGCCGAAGAGGTGCAGCGGCTGGCCGAACGCTCGGCCGAGGCAACCAAGCAGATCGCGGCGATCGTCAAGACGATTCAGACCGACACCCAGGACGCCGTCTCCGCCATGGAGTACTCGACCCAGGGCGTGGTCGAAGGCGCCAAACTGTCGGACGCTGCAGGTCGGGCGCTCGGCGAGATTTCCTCGGTGTCCACAAGCCTCGCCCAACTGATCGAAAGCATCTCGAGCAACACGCAGAAGCAGGCCGAAGTCGCCACCCGGGTTGCCGACAACATGCAGCACATTCTCGGCATCACCGAGCAGACGACGGCCGGCACCAAGCTGACTGCGGTGTCGATCGGCGAACTCGCCGACCTTGCCGTCGAAATGAAGGGATCCGTGGCCGGCTTCAAGGTTTGACGGGCCAAGCGGATAGCACTCCTCGCCATGTGCATAACACCAGAGCTGAGCCGCGAATGAGCAGCGAATTCGACATCGGGCCCCTGACGTGGGTGAAAGGGGAGATCGATCTCGCCTTGGAGCGGACAAGCGAGGCGCTCAAGACCTTTGACGGGAATCCGCAGGACCGGACACAGATCAAGTTCGCCAGGACCCATCTGCATCAGGCCCACGGTGCCCTGTCTGTCGTCGGGCTCGACGGATCGACCCAGTTCACCGAAGGTATCGAACAGCTGTTGGGCGCGTTGGAACGTGGCACGATAGACTACACGGCGGAAGTCGGACGCGTCATCCTCGATGCGCTCGCGGTGGTCAGTCATTTCCTCGACGACCTGGTTGCCGGCCGGCCCAATCAGCCGTGGCGCCTGTATCCACAGTACCGTGCCCTGGCCGTTGCTCGCGGGGTCGATGCCACGTCGCCGTCCGAGCTTTTCTTCCCCGATCTGAGCCAACGGCCGCCGCGCCGGGAAGCGCCGCCAGTTATCGACGTGGCGGCGATCGAGACGATCATCCGGCGTGCCCGCCTCACCTTCCAGCGCGGGTTGCTCAGGTGGTTGAAGCACGACGATGGCGGCCTTGACGAAATGCGGTGCGCCGTCGACGAAATTGAAAAGACCCAGGCCCAGCCGGCAACGCGCGCCTTCTGGTGGGCGACGGTGGCGTTTCTCGATGCCCTCAGCGGTGGCGGATTGCCGGTCGACGTGGCTATCCGGCGCCTCTGCGCCCGGATCGATGGGCAGATTCGCAAGCTGCTCGGTGGATCGCGCACGGTCGCCGAGCGGTTGATGCGGGACGTGCTCTACTATGTTGCCGTTTCCAGCACCCGCAGCGAGCAGATCGACCGGGTGCGCGGCGCCTACCGGCTCGCCGAGCTCGAACCCTGGCCTTCGGCGCGGCCTGACCTCTCGCCGCTGACCCCGGCGTTGCGTGGGATGCGCGAGGTACTGGCGGCCGCCAAAGACGCATGGAACCGCTTCTCGGCCGGGACGGCCATCGCCCTGCCGCAGTTCCATGAGCTCGCCACGCGGCTTGCCGAGCAGGGGCAGGGGGTCGGGCAGGTCGATTTCTCGCGCCTGCTCAATGCGGTCGGGGCCGTCGCCAACATGCTGCGCAAGGATCCCCTGCGGCACGACGAATCGGTGGCGCTGGAAGTCGCCACGGCCCTGCTGCTGGCTGAAAAATCCCTCGACAATTTCGCCAGCCTGGGCGTCGAATTCGCGCGCCAGGTCGACGTCATGACGGGTCGGCTGACGGCCCTGCTGCGTGGCGAGACACTGGCGTCGCTGGAACTGCCTCAGCTTGATGAGATTTCGCGGCGGGCACAGGAACGCCTGCTGATGAGCCAGGTGGCGCGGGAAGTGCTGGCCAATCTCGCCCAGATCGAGCAAACGCTCGACGCCTTCTTCCGCGATCCCAGCCGCGGCGCAGATTTGCCGGCACTGGCAAAGCCGATGAAACAGATCGAGGGCGCCTTGGCCATGATGGGCGAGCTGCGCGCGGTTGCGGCATTGCGCGAATGCGAGGCGCAGGTCGAGGAATTCGCCAAAGCCAGTTACGAGCCCCGACAAGAGGACTTCGAAGCGGTGGCCAGGAAGCTGTCGGGCCTCGGCTTCTTCGTCGAACGGTTGCAGTACGGTGCTGCCGATCTCGACCTCATACTGTCGCCCACGGTCGTCCTGCCCGACAGCGAGGTTGAAGCCGACGCCGGAGGCGTGGCTGGAGCGACCACCATCGAGGCCGAGTTGGCCCAGACGACCCGCGAGACCCGGGTCCTCGTCGAGGCGCTCAAGGAGAAGCCCGAAGACGAGGCGCTGCGAGGCGAGATACGGCAGAACCTGGAAGCGATCCGTGACGACGCGAACCTTGTCGCCAATGCCGACCTCGAGCAGCGGGCCAGCGCGGCGATAGCCGCCCTCGAGGCAGCGACACCCGAGGCGGCGCCGGTGCATATCGAGGAAGTGGTCGCGCAGATTGTCGGCATGCCAGGCGCAGCCATCGCTCCATCGGCGGAGACCGTGCGGCTGGCCGCCGCGAGTTCGGAAGAGATCGACGCCGAACTGCTGGCCATCTTCATCGAGGAAGCCCACGAGGTCCTTGCCACCATTGCCGACAACTTTGGACGCTCTAAGGCTTATCCCCACGACCGGGAAGCCCTGACCACGATTCGCCGCAGTTTTCATACCCTGAAGGGCAGCGGGCGCATGGTCGGACTGGCCGAACTCGGCGAGGCCGCTTGGGCCGTGGAGCAAGTGATGAATCGCTGGCTCCAGGCGGAGCGCGATGCAACGCCCGAGCTCCATGACATGATCGGACAGGCGCAGAATCTCTTCTCGGCATGGGTGACGCAGCTGGAAAGCGGCGGCGGGACGAGACGGGACGCATCAGTGCTGGCGGCCGCGTGTCGGCGGCTCAGGACGGACGAAGGGGGCGAGCCGGTTGGCGCACCGATGGCGCCGCTCGCGACGCCGGCGCCCGAACTCCCGACGTCGGCCGAGCCGGCGGTTGCGGTGCCGGTACCCGAGGCGGGGATTGAGACCGTCACCATTGGCGAACTCGGCCTGTCGCAGACGCTGTTCGACATGTACCTGCTCGAGGCGCGCACTCATCTCGCGACGCTGAATCGCGAACGCTTGAGCAGCGGCCTGCCGCCGACGCCCGAGATGATTCGCGCTGCGCACACCCTGGCGGGCATTTCCGCCACCGTCGGAATCGCCGTGGTCAATTCTCGCGCCCACGCCCTTGAGGGGGCACTGGTGCGGCTGGCCGGGGCAGGCGTTGCCGCCGATCCGGATCAGGCGAATCTGATCGCACGTGCGGTGGCCGCGCTCGATGCCGATATCGCCATGATCGCCGAATGCCGCTTGCCGGTGACCGACGACGCTCTCGACGACGCGCTATACCGCCTGTTGCCGAGGATTGCGGAAGAACCACGCCGCGCTGCGGAGACGCTGCCCGAAGAACGTCCGCCCGAGATCGGCGAGTTGCCGCCACCGCTTGACGAGAGTATCGAGATCATCGAGATCGTCGTGCCCGCGGCGGAGGAAACGGCATCGCCGCCCGCCAGCGCTACGCCGGACGCCGGTGCGGCGACGATCATTGCCGCGGCGCCGGTCGTCGGCGAGAGCCTCGCGCCGCCGGCGCCTGCCTTGGCCGCGGACACTATCGGGCCCGAGCAGGGACACGCCGATCGTCGCAAGCTCCGTCTTGCCGACGACCTCGATGCCCAACTGTTGCCGATCTTCCTTGAGGAAGCCAAGGACCTGATGGGCGAAATCGACCTGGAGCTTCGCCAATGGCGCGCTTCTCCGGAAGACCCCGCCCCGCCCCAGCAGTTGAAGCGTCTCCTGCATACCTTGAAAGGCGGGGCGCGAATGGCCGGTGCAATGGCCCTTGGTGAACTCGTGCATGGCATGGAGTCGCGAATCGAGCAGTGCGTTGCTGCACCGACGCCGGTCTTCTTGGACGAGTTCGACGCCTCCTTCGACCGGGCACATGGCATGGTCGAGGCCCTGCGGAGCCGTCCCGAAGAAGCTGTCGTCCCGGTTGCCCAGGCCCCGGCGGTCGCTGCGCCCGCTTCGGTGGCGGCGCCCGCCGCCAGGCTCGTGGCCGCCGAAGGGGAGGCGGAAGCGGCGGCGGCGCGTGCCGTGCTCCGCGTTCGAGCCGACCTGATGGACAAGTTGTCGAACGAGGCCGGCGAAATGGCGATTGCCCGTTCGCGCATCGAAGGCGAAATGCGCTCCTTGAAAGCGTCGCTGCTGGAACTGACCGAAAACGTCATCCGCCTGCGCAACCAGCTGCGCGAAATCGAGATCCAGGCCGAGTCGCAGATGCAGTCGCGCCAGCAGAGGGCGGAGGACCAGCATCGCGACTTCGATCCCCTCGAATTCGACCGCTTCACGCGCTTCCAGGAACTGACTCGGATGATGGCCGAGAGCGTCAACGACGTCACGACCGTCCAGCACAACCTGCTAAAAAATCTTGTTTCTGCCGATGCGGCATTGAGCGCCCAGGGGCGGCTGAACCGTGAAATGTCGCAGGCCCTAATGAGCGTCCGAATGGTTCCGTTCAATTCCGTCGCCGAGCGCGTCTATCGCATCGTACGCCAGTCCGCCAAAGAGGTGGAAAAGCGCGCCAATCTCGACATTCACGGTGGCCAGACCGAACTCGACCGGTCGGTACTGGAAAAGATGATCGGTCCCCTGGAGCATCTGCTGCGCAATGCCATCGGCCACGGCCTCGAGAATCCGGCACAACGGCTGGCCGCCGGAAAGCCGGAAATCGGGCAGATTTCCCTGACGGTTGCGCAGGCCGGCAACGAAGTCGCGATCACCCTTGCCGACGACGGTATCGGCCTCGACTTCGCACGGATCCGCGAAAAGGCGCTCGAGCGCGGCCTGATCGCGCCGGATCAGCCGACCAGCGAGTACCAGCTTACCCAACTGATCTTCATGTCGGGGTTTTCGACCGCCGATCGGGTGACCGAACTCGCCGGCCGCGGTGTCGGGATGGATGTGGTCAAGAACGAGGTTGCGGGGCTGGGAGGGCGCCTTGAAGTGCAATCGGAGACCGGCCGTGGCACGACATTCCGCATCCTGCTGCCGCTGACCCTGGCGGTTACCCAGGCGTTGCTCGTCCGCGCCGGCCATCGGACATTCGCGATTCCTTCCGCCATGGTGCAGCAAGCCCAGGAATTGCGTGGGGAAGTCACCGAACGCATCCGTTCGACCGGTACGACCGAGTGGCTCGGTCAGCACTTTCCCTATCGGTATCTGCCGCGCTTGCTCGGCGACTTCGATAGTCAGCCGCAGGCGGCCCGACGTTACTGGGTCATTCTGCTGAAATCAGGTGCCCAGCGGCTTGCCGTGGAAGTCGATGCCCTGTTGGGCAACCAGGAAATCGTCGTCAAGAACATCGGCGCGCAGTTGTCGCGCGTCGTCGGCCTCGCCGGCGCCACCGTCCTCGGCGACGGTGACATCGCCCTGATCCTCAATCCGATAGCGCTTGCCGACCGCCCGATCACTCCCGTTGTGGCCATGCCTGGCGCGCCGCCCATCATCGTCAAGGTGCCGACTGCCGCGGCGCCGGTTGCCGCCGTGCCGACGGTGATGGTCGTCGACGACTCGCTGACTGTGCGCAAGATCACCGGCCGGCTGTTGTCGCGCGAAGGTTATCATGTCGTCTCGGCGAAGGATGGCGTCGACGCCTTGGAGCAGACTCTCGATATCGTCCCTGACGTGATGCTCGTCGATATCGAAATGCCGCGCATGGACGGCTTCGACCTGACGCGCAACATCCGTGCCGACGCTCGGCTAAAGGACGTCCCGATCATCATGATTACCTCGCGGATGGCCGACAAGCACCGCAACTATGCCAGAGAAATCGGCGTCAACCATTATCTCGGCAAGCCCTACGACGAGGATGAGTTGCTGCGCCTGATCGCCGGCTACATCAATCGCCACGGCAGCGCCTAAGATCGCCTAACACATGAACCGCACCTGCGTTGGTTTCCCTATGCGGATGATCGAGCGACAAAGCGAGCGGCGCATTTGGGGTGTACCAACCCGCATGGCCGGGGCGTGGCGGGGCACATTGCCGCATTGGGGCGGCTCGCGAGGCAATCAGCATCGCTTCGCCGCCGCGCCTTGCTTGACGGAGGCGTGAAATCCGGCCTTCGATGTTATGCCCGCTGCCCTGATCGCCGGCTTCATCACGGAGCGGGGTATCATGGCGGCATCTGAACTGGTTTCGCTCCAGCCATGAGAGTCGTTGGTAACCGAGCTCAATACGATATCAGTGCCCTGCCGTCAGCTGAAAAGCTGGTTACCGGGGCGCGCTGGAACGACGCTTTCGCCGCCGTCTTCGGCCATGCCGACCAGGGCGCCTTCCCTAAGGGCGTCTATCGCTATCGGAGCCACGAGGAAGCCGATGCCGCCTGGCTGGAGGCCATCGCGGTGCGCATGGCGCGCATCGCCCTCGCCAGACACCGTGGCTGAAGAGAAGACTGCCCGGGCCGCCACCTTCGACGATCTGTTGCGTGTCATCCGAGCGCTGAACGAACAAGGTGCCGAGTATCTGCTGATTGGGGACTATGCCCTTTATGCGCTCGGCTACCAGCGCGCTACCATCGACATCCTCGTGCCACCGACGCGGGACACTGCCGAGCGCGTCATCCAGGCTTTGATGCTGCTCCCGGACCAAGTGGCCAAGGACATCGACCCGGCCTGGTTTGAGGAAGGCGACACCATCCGCGTCGCCGACAAATTCGTCGTGGACGTGATGTTCAATTCCTGCGGCGAGAGCTTCGCCAGCCTCCAGCCGCATGCCCAGACCGTCGTCCTGGCGGACGGAACGACCGTCCGCACCCTCGATATCGAAGGCTTGCTGAAAACGAAGCAGACGGCCCGCGGCAAGGATATCGGCGACCGCCTGGCACTGGAGCGCGCCTGGGCCAAAATGAAGCGGCAGGGCAGCGATGGCTGACCTGGCCGCCGCCGTCCTCGCTGCCGCCCGCGCCATGAATGCCAGCGGCATCAACCGCGGCAACGCCGGCAACGTCAGTGTCCGCGTCGCGGGCGGTTTCGTCATCACGCCGACCGGCCTGGCCTATGACGTCTGTATGTCCGAGGACATGAGCTTGGTGGCGATGGACGGCACCGCCGCGGGGCGCCGCAAGCCGTCCTCGGAATGGCGCTTCCACCGCGACATCTACGCGACGCGGCCGGAGGCGGGGGCGGTAATCCACACCCATGCCCCGTTCGCCACCAGCCTGGCCTGCCGGGGCTCGACATCCCGCCCTTCCACTACATGATCGCCCGCTTCGGCGGCAAGGACGTGCGCTGCGCCGACTACGCCACCTTCGGCACCCAGCATGTCCGATGCCGTGCTGCGCGCCCTGGCGGGGCGTTGCGCCTGCCTCATGGCCCATCACGGCATGCTGGTCTACGGCGGCGATCTCGACCGTGCGCTGGTCCTGGCGATCGAGCTGGAAGCGCTCTGCGAACAATATTGGCGCGTGTTGCAGTTGGGCAAACCGCGCTTGCTGCCCGACGACGAGATGGCACGGGTGATCGAAAAGTTCGCCGGCTACGGCCGGCAGGGCCAATGAAAAGGCCGCCCGCGGGCGGCCTTTTCGTTGGAACGGGAAGAGCTTAGAACTTGAAGCCGTAACCGAGGCCGACGTAGAGCGGGTCGATCTTCAGGGTGCTCAGCTTGCCGACCAAGCTGTTCTTGAGGTCGGTCTTCATATAGACCTTCTTCACATCGACGTTGATGAAGGAGTTCTGTGCCACCTTGACGTCGAAGCCAAGTTGCAATGCGCCGCCCCAGCTGTTCTTGTCGATGGTATTGGTTCCGGTATTGCCACCGCCCAATGTTTGGGTCACGGCATCCAGCGGGCCGAGGCTGATGCTGGAGAAGCGCGTGTAGTTGATGCCGGCGCCCACATAGGGACGGAATTGCGCGTCGGGGAGGAAGTGGTACTGCAGGGTCAGCGTCGGCGGCAGCACCTTGACGGTCCCGGCCTTGAACGCGCCCGCCGCGCTGGCAGCGATATTGACGTCCATCTTCTGCGGGTAGGTGAGGACCAGTTCGGCGGCCAGGTTCTTCGAGAAGAAGTAGCTGAAATCGACCTCGGGAATCGTCTTGTTGGCGACGCGGATGTCATCGCTCGGGATGACGGTCGCGCCGCCCACGACGACGGCATCCGACTTTTTCGACGTTTCGACGTCGACAGCGCGGATGCGCATCATCCAACTGCCTTCCTGCTGGGCAAAGGCGGAAGTCGCAGCGCAGACGGCAGCGGTCGTAAGGGCAAGGACGAAGAGTTTTTTCATGCTTGATACTCCGGTAGGTAAGAAAAAGGGATGCCGGATGATACCCATGACAGACCTATGGCTTTTTGATCTGGATCAAAAAGCCATAGGTGACAATGGGAATAAGGGGAGGCGCAGGAAAACGGGGATCGGCCTTGCCAGCCTCGGCAAACCACTCTCAAGACGAAATACGGCCGCCCGAAGGCGGCCGTATCACGATACCCAGGCGGCGGACGGATCAGAAGGCCAGGGAATACTGCATGCCGAACATGTTTACGTCGTTCGAATAATTCCCCTTGACCAAGCCGAAAGCTGCCGCATTGCCGCCGTTGTTGTTGATCGATCCGTCCTTGACGAAGATGTGCGTGTAACCCCAGTCGAGGTTCGAATCCTTCGACAAGGCGTACTGGGCTCCGACCGAAATCCAGGTCCGATTATTGTCCGGCAGGCGCACCGTCCGAAACTGATCGGTGACCGGGCTCTGATCGTAGGCCAGGCCGAAGCGCCACTTCATGCGGTCGTTCGCCGTGTAAATACCCCCGAAAGCGACGCGCATGGTATTGCGCCAATGCTCGGGCGTGCTGGACAGTACGGCGCCGCTTGTCCGGAATATGTCGAGAGACTGGATCTTCGCCCATCCGGTCCATGACAGATCGCCCAGCATTTCCCATCGGTCATTGAGCTTCTGGTAGGCGCTGACAATCAGGATGTCGGGTAGCTTGATGTCGAGCTTCGCCGGACCATCCGGGGTGGCCGCCGCGACACCTGCGTTCAACAACGCCGCAGTACCTGGCGTAATCAAGCCGCCGGCGACGATCGTCGGGCGGGCGAAGCTGACATTCCCGGTCACGTGGTATTTGATCGCCGAGCGGTAGGAGACGCCGATCCGGGTATTAGGCGACACTTGGAAAATCGCGCCGAAGTTATATCCCCACGCGGTGTCGTCGCCGCTGACTTTGGCGGTGCCGGCGAGATTGCTCAGAGATCCTGTACCGCAGAGTGCGGCGAGCGCCGGGTTGGTGCAGAGCGCACCACTGATATTTACTGCGGAGGTGAGCTCCGCATCCAGCTTTTGATAGTCCAGGCCCAAACCAAGGGCGACCGCGTCGTTGAGCTTGAGCGAGAGCGAGGGATTCAGGTTCAGTGTCTTGACATCCGACTTGATGCCCTGAAAGCGCCCGATCCAGTCGCTGTCGTATTCCGTCTTCAGGCCGAACGGGGCGCCGATGCCGAGACCAAAGCTGATGCGCTCCGTGACCGGCAGGGCGAAATAGACGTTGGGCAGGAAGGCGAGGTCGCCGGCATCGCCGCCATTGTTGTTGCCGAGGGTCTGCAGTGCCGGTGGCGTCGATCCGGAATTGGAGAACTTCACCGAGGGCTTGATGGCCGTCACCCCCACGGATAAGGCCTTCTTGCCTTGCGGCAGGTAGGCCATCCCGGCCGGATTGAAGAAGACCGTGCTGGCATCCTCGGCGACGGCCGCGGAGCCGGCGTAGGCGTTGCCCAGGCCGCTGGCGTTCTGCTCGAGCAACTGCAGGCCGGCGGCGACGGCGGATGCGGAGCCCAAGCCAAGCAGCGCCGCCGGCAGGATGCGCATGGCGAAACGCATGTTCGCTTCTTTCATGTTCTATTCTCCTCCCGAAAACGAAAAAGGCCGCCCCTTTCGGGGCGGCCCTCAATTCTATACCGACAAAGTTCGTCGATTAGAACGCGTGCTGGATGCCCAGGTCGAAGCCATGCACGCCGTAAAGCGAGCTGCCCGGCGTCTGCGCGAAATCGGCGGAGCCGGCGGTGCCGGAGAAACCGATCTGGCAGGTGGCATTGCTCTCGTTCGTGATCCGCGCGTAGTCGGTGTAGACGTTGGTGCGCTTGGACAGGTTGTAGCGATAGCCGATGCCAAACTTGCGGCAATCCGAGCTGTCGAGGTTCTTGTCCTGGTGGCGCGAATACTGGGCGCGAACCAGACCGTTGCCGATCGGGACGCTGCCACCGACCATCCAGTTGCGCACGGCGTTCTGGGGTTGCGTACCTGCCAGCTTGCTATAGGCCGCGCCGCCGCCGGCGTCGTCGGTCAGCTTGTCCCACAGGGCGGAAACCTTGACCACGCCGAAGTCGTAAGAACCGCCGACTTGGACGATGCGGATGTCGGAGGGGACGTTAAAGTCCTTGCGGTCGGCCGATTCGTAGTTCAGGGTCACAGCCAAGGGGCCGTTGTTGTAGTTGAACTGGCTCAGCCACAAGCGGATGTCACCGCAGTGTTGCTGATTGGGCGTAGAGCACTTCGGGTTCGCGCTCAGGCCGGTGGATTCGTTGCCGACCAAGCTGGGCGTGTAGGCAAACAGGGCGTTGAAGCCGCTGAAGTCCGGCGTGATGTAGGCAATGGCGTTGTCGCCGCGGGTGACTTGTTCGTCGAAGACGGTCACGGCGTTGGCCACGGTGCCGCCGCCGAACGGGTCGTACTTGTTGATCACGCTGTAACGGTCGCCATCGACGCGGCCGCCGACGAAGGTGCCGAAGCCGCCGGTCAGGCCGACATACGAATGACGGTTCCAAAACGGGGAAGTGGTGGCGCTGACCGGCGCGGTTCCGCCGTTGTCGATGGTGATGCCATATTCGAGTTCGAAGATAGCCTTCACGCCGTTGCCCAGGTCTTCGGCGCCCCTGAAGCCGATGCGGCTGCCGGCTTCGACGCCGGAGGACAGTTCATGGCGGGTGCCGTTGATGACCGGACCGCCGACAGACCCGACACCGCCGTCGCTGCCGCTGCGGTTGACGAAGCCGTAGTCGACCAAGCCATAAATGGTCACGTTGGACTGGGCGAAGGCGGCGCTGGAGGCCAGGCCGGCGATGGCCAGGGCGATGAGTTTCTTCTGCATAGAAATCTCCTGAAAGTGCTGCGTTGCAAGATCCGAACGGTCGTCGATGGCACGGTGCGCCACTGCCGCCGCCGCCTCCCCTTTTGGAAAGCTGGATCGGATTGTGCCCGGCGTCATCCCGGCCCGACAAGAAAAAGCTGTGCGAAACGAGCGCCGGCTCGAACATCTGTTGTGTTTTTGCAACAGATTGCCGGGGCTGAAGGCCTACGCCGGTGAAGCGCGGATGGACCGCGAGACAAAATGATGCACGGCAGGAGCGGAATGAAGAGCGCTCGACCATAGCGCGACTTCGGCGCGGAAAGTGGTGCCCCGCCTCGTCCTGCCCAAGGCGGCCGCCAGCCGATCGGCGGCCGCGGCTCAAAAGACCGTGTCGTAGCTGGCGGACAGCAGGCGGGCGTTGCCATAGGGCACGCCGCCGTTGAAGGCCGGCCCGTTCCGGTCGTGCCAGCGATCCAGCTGGATCTTGACGACGCTGGTGGCGGTCAGTTGGTAGCGCAGCGACAATGCCGTCGTCATCCAGCCTTCGGCGGCCTGTGGATTGATGCCGGCCGGGTCGATGATGGCCGGATCGGCGAAGTGCGGCGTCAAACGCATCCAGTAGCGGTTGGAGGTCAGCATCGGCAGATACTTGCCGATCCGATAGCCGAGGCCGATCAGGACAGAGTAATCCTCCTCGCCGACCGGCTTGCGATCCATGTAGAGGGCTTCGTTGCGGACCAGCCAGTCACCGTAATCGATGTTCAAGGACAGCGAATAGATGCGCTGCCGCGCTCTTGGCGAGTAATCGGAACCCTCCGGACGATTCTGGATATCGGACTGTATGTAGGCCGCCCGTGCTTCGAACCAATTCCGGGTCAGCGACAGGTCGGCGCCGAGAATGTGGCTCCACTTCGAATCCGTGCGCGTGTTCTTGCCGTTGTAGATCTTCCAGTAGGGATTGTCGGTCCTGGTTTCGGCGCCGGCAAAGACGTTCATGCCGGCCGACCAGGCGCCCCACTGGCTGCGGTAAAGCACGTTGGCGCCGTTGTAATTGACGATTTCCCAGCCGTACTGGCCCGGCGGCAGGTGTACCCAGGGGTAGGTGAAGCCCACGTCCTGGGATTCGGAGTAATAGAACAGCGGCAAGCGTTTGCGCCCCGCCTGCAGTGTCAGTTCGTCGTTGATGGCGTAGTTGGCGTAGATCCATTCGAGATCGAGCTTGCCGTCGCGCGCGCCGCGCGCGATCACTTGGCCGGTCAGCGAAAACTGCGGAGCGAAGGCCGCCGTCCCCTGCAGGCCCAGTTTGGACACTGGCTTCGCCGACCAGCCGCCGCTTTCGTAGACGCCGCCTTGCCCGTAGTCGGCCACATAGATGGGGGCGCGGTAGCCGTCGAAATCCTGCCGCGGATCGCCCTTGACAATCTTCCCGGCGGCGAGCGTCAGGAAGCCGGAGCCGGACAGCCCGACTCCAGCGATCTCCGCTTGAGCCAGCACCGGCACGCAGAACAGCAGCGCGATGGCGGGGACGGCCGAGCGGAGCAAGCGCTTCACCTGTACTCCTCCAGGAATTCAACCCTGCCGTCGGTCCGGGCCAGCAGGGTCTGCACCCGCGTCGCCGCGGCGTCGAACTCTTCCGCCGGTACCGGCCAGGAGAAATAGAAGCCCTGGACACTGCCGCAATTCATCTGCCGCAGCAGTTCGAGCTGCGCGGGGTTCTCCACCCCTTCGGCGACGACCTGCATTCCCAGGCTGTGTGCCATGACAACGACAGCCTCGACCAGCGCGCGGTCGCTGGTATCGCTGCGCATGTCGCGGACGAAGGACTTGTCCACCTTGACGGCGTTGACCGGGAAGCGCTTCAAATAGGACAGCGAGGAGAAGCCGGTACCGAAGTCGTCGAGATAGACGCGGCAGCCCAGTTCGCGCACGGCGCCGAGCCACTGTTGCGCCAAGCCGACATCCTTCATCAGTACGCCCTCGGTGATTTCCAGCACCAGGCGCGCCGGGTCGACGTCGTGGCGCCGAATCGCATCGGCCACTGCCAAAGGCGGCAGCCCGTCGGGTATCTGGCGACCGGAAATATTCAGCGAGACGTAGTAGTCCCGGCCCGCATCCTGCCAGGCGGCCAACTGCCGGCAGGCGGTGTCGAGGACCCACAGGCCGATGTCGACGATGAGCCCTGTTTCTTCCGCCAGAGGGATGAAGGCGTCCGGCGGCACCAGGCCATTGGCATGATGGAACCAGCGGATCAGCGCCTCGGCGCCGACCAGGCGGTTGCTGGAGATATCGACGATGGGCTGGTAGAACAGCTTGAATTCGCCGCGCCGTAATGCATTCTGCATATCCGCTTCCATCGCCTGGCGTCGTTCGGCGGATTCGGCCATGCCCTGGTCGAAGAAGCTGTAGCGGCTGCCGCCCGTGGAAGCGGCGCGATGCAGGGCCAGTTCGGCGTTGCGCATCAGGGTGGGCAAGTTCCGGCCATCGCCGGGGAACATCGTGATGCCGATGCTGGCGCCAAGCTTGATCGGTGTCGCATCGACCTGGTAGTCCACTCCGAGCGCACGCACCAGGCGCTCGCCGATCTGGGCGGCTAATTGTTCGCCGGCGACGCCGGGCAGAATGACGGCAAACTCGTCGCCGCCGAGGCGGGCGACGGTGTCGGTCGGTTTGAGGGTCTTGCGCAGCCGTTCGACGGCCAACTTCAGCACCGCGTCGCCGACCGGCAGACCGAGCGCTTCGTTGATTCGCTTGAAGTGATCGAGGTCGATCTGCATCAGCGCGAAGCCGCCGTCATTCGGTTCCTTGTCAGCCTGGCGGAGCGCCAGATGCAGCCGCTGTTCGAAACCGGAACGATTGGCGGCGCCGGTCAGCGGATCGGTCACCGCCTGTATCCGGGCCTGATCTTCGGCCAGCTTTCGCTCCGTGACGTCGCTGGCCAGGCCCTGGATCATGTCTTCGCCGATGGGGGTCAGCACCAGGTTCAACCAGCGCGACCAGCCGTCCGCGAAGACCAGCGCCAGATCGTCCTCGCACATCTGGTTGTTGGCGAGGCAAGCCGTGATCAGTTCGGACAGGCGGCCCGGCGGATTCCAGTCGAGACCGGTCATGGGGGGCTTGTCGCCGCTGCCGGCGACATCGTCGCCGAGGCCGAGCAGCCGCACCAGGGCCGGATTGGCCGACTCGATCACGCCTTCCCCGTTGACAATGAAAATGCCGGTTTCGGCGTTGTCGAAGATTCCCCGGTACTTCTTTTCGTCCATTTCATGCCGGACGCGCGAGCGACGCTCGTCGTCGAGCGAGGCGACCAATTGGTCGGCGAGGGCGTTGATGTCTCCGGCGAGACGGCCGACCTCGGTGTCGGCGTGTCCGATCGGCGCCCGCAGCCGATCGCCGGCGGAAGCGTCCATCCGGTGCAGCGCATCGGACATGCCCTTGATCGGCCGGACGATCCAGCGCAGCACGACAATGACAATGGCAACCACGACAGCGCCGAGTTGCATCGCCAGCAGCATGGCGACGAAGCGGACATCCTGCTGTACGTCGCTGTCGGACTGTTCGACGTTGGGGTAGAGCTGGATTTCGCCAACCTTTTGACCGGCGTTGAAGGGCGCATAGATCGGGCGCGTCAAGGGGTGCGGCGCGGCCCGGCCGGCTTCCGGCGGCTTCACCGTGTCGCGAAAAGTCCTGGCAAGCTCCGTGTCTTCGGCCTTGATGACCACGCCGAGCACGGAGCTGTTCTTCAACAGGCCGCGCGCCACTTCCCCGGCCAGCGAAGCGTCCCGGACGAAGCAGGCGATGCTGACGGTACTCTCGACGGTATCGAGCAGTTCCTGCAGCCCGGCGACCGAATGCGACTGGGTACGCTCGCCGATGACGACGACTGCGCGAGCGATGAACAGGAGGCCGACGACGAAGGCAACCCCGACCACCGCGGCGGCGGTCCGGAAGAGAATGTTCCGAGACCAGCCGGTGCGCGTCGTCATTGGCGGTTGGGAGCGAATTCCAGAACCATCTTGACCCGGCCATCGACCCGGGTCCGATCCAGATAACCGATGGCGCCCGGCGTACTGCCGACGAAATCGAGCAGATCCTCGACGCTGGTTGCCTGTCTGGGCGGCGTCGTACGACCGGAAAATACGAGGCGCGCCCAGTAGGCGTTGATTTCGGTCAGCTCCCTGTCGATCAGCAAACGATAGAAAAGGGCTCTCTCGGCCTGGCTCGGCGGCAGGTCCGCCGGCTTCGCCGACAGGCCGGAGGCGAATCGCCGGGAACGGCCGAGAAAGATGTTGACGACCTCTTCGCGGCTCACCTTGTCGACCCCGCTCATCGGATTGACCACCACCACCAAGTCGGCAAAACAGGCCGCCGCCGGCTGCAGCGCCAGGAGCACGGTACCCATCAGCGAACCGAGGAGGTGGTTCCGCAACGTCATGGCAGCACAATCGGCATGGCTAAGATTACTCGAATCCGGTACGAAAAATACAGTTTGACGCCGTCATGCGCCGGTTCTGGCGGCGGCCGCTCTTGCGGAGATGGCCGATGTGCGCCTGTCGGGGCCTTCCCTAGTCGATCAAGTTGAAGTTGATTTCGGCGCTGTCGCGGCCGCCGAAAGAGAGCTTGCCGCGGCCGTGCAGAACGATCTCGCCATGGTGAACGAACGAAGTCGCAAAGCCTTCTACGCTGACGAAGGTGCCGTTGCCGCTCTGGTCGGTCAGCACGAAGCGCGGGCCGCGGCGCTCGATCCGCGCATGACGTCGGGATACGAGCGGACTAGCGACCACCAGATCGTTGCCGCCGTCGCGGCCTATGGCAGCCGATTGGCGCTGGCCCTCCAGGACCAGTTCGCGATCGCCGCCTCGCAGCCACAAACGCGGCGGATGCGAGGCCGGTGACGTGCTGTGCGCAGACGCCTCCTGGGGCGAGCCGCGCCAGTCGATGGCCATCACGGTGATGGCCCCGGCCGACTCGCCGATGGCCGCCGGGACGATACCGACTTCGCGGGCCAGGGATTGCAGCGCGGGCGGCAGCCGGGCCACCGTGGCCCGGCTGGTGAGGATCTGCCCTGGCTGCGCGAACACCGACAACAGGCGGGTAGCCCGGCAGCCCGCGTCGCCTTCGGAGCTCAGTTCGTCTTCTCCGGGGTCGACGAATGCGCAGCACACGTCGAGCTGCACGCCTGCCACCGGAGGCAGGGCGGCGACTGCGCTCAGCATCTGCCGCGCCGCCGACAAGGCCGCGCCCGGGCTGGCGAAATGCGCCATGGTGCCATCCGCGCCGACGGCCTGGATGACGCGGCCGCCGCAGCCGAACACCGCCCGCTCGATGCGCTGCAGGCAGCGTCCCACGGCTAGCGAGGCTTCGATCGCGCCGAGCCGTTCGGCCAATCGCGCCCCTCCGGCGACGCGGGCCAGCAACAGGCAATCTGCGGCCATGGCGGTGCTCATCGGCAGGGCGCCTTGCCGGCTAATGATTCGGCCATGCGACAGGCCTTCAAGCCGCCCTGGCCGCGGCAGCCGGGCTTGCCCGGCGGCTGAGGCGCGATCGGATTGAACGGGCAGTTCCGGGTGAAATCGAGACAGCGGCCGCAGTCCTCGCCGCAGCGGTCTTCGGCGAACGCGGCCGCAGGCGGTGGCCACGTCCGGTCGTCATGGCAAGGCGCTGGCCGCGGTGGAGTCTTGCGGGAGAATTGAGTCATGGCTGCCCAGGTCATCGTCAGTTTGTCAGTGTATCGGTGAGGTCGATCACGAATGCAATGTCCTCCTGCGAGCCGGCGTCCCGGTGGCTAAAGCCGAACTCGGTGCGTATCGACTTCCCCTCTTCATGTTCGGCCATGGCGATGGTCGCTTCACGTGAGTCGGCAGGATCATCGCCGCCTTCGGCCCGGCCAGCAGAGTGTGCTGCACCACGCTGATTTCGCTGCGGAGCAGCGAGCGAAATGTTATTCGCATGGTGTCTGCCGAACAACCAATGAAGGTGACGCATTGTTAAATATGCCTCGGGCGCAGATGGCCCGGCTACTCAGAACATCATCGGCTCTGGTCGCCGTCGCGGCGACGGTTTTCGCCGGGCCGAGGAAACGCTCCATGGCCAATGGATGTCCGCCGCCAACCGCGGATTCGCGTCGGCGCGCAAGGGTCGATCGGGCATCCGCCGCCATGTCGAGTCGGCCGCCGTTCATCATCTAGTCGCGCTCCGAAATCGCGGGATTGAGCGGAAATGCGCGGGCAGGCTTCTCCCCGCCAGGATGCGTGGCGACATAGTGCGTCGCCGCTGCGGCGCCGATCGGCTGAGAATAGTGAAAACCCTGGCCCAACTCGCAGCCGGCGTTGCGCAACCAGTCCAGTTGGGCCTCGCCTTCGATCCCCTCGACATGCAGTTGCATGCCCATGCTGCGCCCCATGCCGATGATGGCGTTGACGATGGCGGTGCTGTTCTTGTCCTGGCCCAGGCTGGCGACGAAACGGCGGTCGATCTTTATCTTGCTGATGGGGAACTGGCCGAGATAGCTCAACGACGAATAGCCGGTACCGAAATCATCCAGGGCGATCGGCAGCCCCAGTTCCCGCATCCGGGCGATATTGCCCAGCGTGGTCGGTGAGGGATCCAGCACCAGGCTTTCGGTGATTTCCAGTTCGACGCAATTGTTGGGCAGGCCATGCGCTTCGATGACGGCGGCGATCCGGTCGGCGAGTTTGGGGTCGGTGAATTGCCGCGGCGACAGATTGACGGCCACGAACAATCGCGGGTGCCCTCGCCGCCAGTCGGCCAGGTGCCGGCATGCTTGGTCCATCACCCAGATGCCGATGTCGTTGATGAGGCCGCATTCCTCGGCGACGGGAATGAATTCGGCCGGCATGACCGCGCCCAGTTCGCGGGAGTGCCAGCGCAACAGCGCCTCCATTCCCGCCAAGGACTTGTCGGCCATGTTGTGCACCGGCTGAAATACGACCTCCAGCTCGCGTCGCTCCATGGCCTTGCGCAACAGCGCTTCCATTTGATAGCGGCGGCTGAGGTTTTCGCCGAGTTCGGGCTGCCAGAGGGCATAGCGGTTCTTGCCGTCGGCCTTGGCCCGATACATCGCAGTATCGGCGCAGCGCACCAGGTCGTTGGAGTCGCGCGCATGTTCGGGTGCCAGGGCGATGCCCACCGAGGCGCCGACGAACAGATCCTTCCCGTCGATCTGGAAGGGCTGGGACAGGGAAGCGATGATCTTCTCCGAGATCACCTTGACCTGCACGGTTTCCCGGAAATTCCTTATTACCACGGCGAACTCGTCGCCGCCCAGGCGGCAGACGATGTCTTCGCCGCGAATGGCTTGACGCAAACGCGTGGCCGCCAGTCTCAGTAGCGCATCGCCGGTCTGGTGGCCGAAGTTGTCATTGGTCGCCTTGAAATTGTCCAGATCGATGAACATCAGCGCCAAGCTGCCGCCGAGGGCGGCCACCTGCGCCAGGGCCTCGTCGAGGTACTGGGTGAAGAACTGGCGATTCGGCAGCTGCGTCAGGGTGTCGGAATGGGCCAGCCTGTAGAGTTGTTCCTCGGCCCGCCGGCGCTCGTTCAGTTCCACGCCCAGGGCCTTGTCGTGCAGCTCGATTCGCTCCAGCATGGCGTTGAAATTCCGCGCCAGAAAGCCGATCTCGTCGCCCGAGTCGACACCCGTTATGCGCTGGCTGTAATCGCCGTCCTCGGAAATGCGTTGCATCACCTGGGTCAGCCGATCCAGTTGACCGGTGATGAAATGATTCAGCACATCGATCAGGCCGGCGCCGACCAGCAGCGCCAGCAACGCGGCGATTATTATGCCGGAAACATAGGCGGCGATCTGGTGCATCATCTGGCCGGTATCGACCAGCAGCAGCAGCGAGCCGTAGCGCTGTCCCTTGTGCTCGATGGGGACAGCCAAGTGCAGCCGGCCGCCCTGAAACTCGTGGGTGTAGTTGGCGGCCATGCGTGCCGGCAGCGCCGCGACGGAATCCTCGGCTCCGTAGTGCAGAAAGAGATTTCCGTCCAGGCCGTAGATGGCCGCCGCACTGACCTCCGGCGACAGCCTGAATTCGCCCAGTATTTCCTTGGCGGTGGCCTGGTCCTGAAACAGCAGGGCCGAGGCGAGATTTTCGGCGACCGCGTGGGCTTGCGCGGCGCTGTTCTCGACCAGCGCCTGGCGATTGGACATCCACGCATAGCCGACCACGGAGATCGCCAGAATCACCACCGCCAAGCTCCCCGCGGTCAGGTCCATCAGCAGCAGCTTGGAGCGGATGGGCAAGTCGGCAAACCAGCGTTTCAGGCGATCCGTGCTCATGGCTTCAGGACACCCGCTTGGCAAGCCGCAGCAGCTGCGGACTCAGCTTGATTCCGGCCGGCCAGGTTGCGTTCAGATTGATGTCGATTCATATGTCGTATTCCGGCGTGACCGTCCGGCCGGCGAAGGCCGTCAAGACGATCCGCTCCGGCTGCCTCCGGCGCCGTCGCCGAGCCGCGAATTGGAAGCGCGATCGGCCGCCGCGACGTCGTCATTTCGCCACCAGGCTCTTGGACATCGATTCGACCAGCGGCCGCAAGGCGGCAAACGGATCGGGCTTCGGATAGACCCGAATGCCGGCCGGAAGTCCGCCGTGCGCCTCGATCTCGGCGGGGCTAAGGGCCGTGACCGCGATGATGCTGCTGCGCAGCGCAGCCGGCTGGGCCTTCAGGCGTCGGATCATCTTGAATCCGTCCATGTCCGGCAGGGCAAGGTCGATGATGATCAGCTCGGGGGCATGACGTCCGACCAACAACAGCCCCGCGCAACTCTCCGCCGCCGTCAGCAACTGGAGCGGCAGCTTCCACGCGGCGAACTGGCGGCGATACAGATGGCGCTGGCGCGGATCGTCATCGACCACCAGCACCTTGAGCGCTTGCGGCGCGGTCGCCTCGTTGAGAACCGCCTGCTGCCGTATGTGGATCGAATCGACGGCGTCGACCGGGATGCGCCTGTGGCCGCCGGCGGTCTTCCAGGCGGGAAGTGCTCCGGTTTCGACCCACAGTTGCACCGTCGACAAGGCCACGCCAAGCCGGGCGGCCACTTGCCGGGTGGTCAGAAAGTCGCGCTGCGGCGTCGACACCGGGGCGTTCATCGGTGGCCTGCCGCGCTGCCGGAATGGCCGACGTCGAGGCTAAAAGCCCGTGGATGCTCGAACGCGGCAGGCTTATACAGGCCTGGCTTCATGATCGTCGCTTCGATTGCCTTCCGCTGCCGTCTCGGAGAAATCATAATTGTCATATTCATCATTTTGCCTACCTTACTGATAAACCATTGCCGGAGCACAGGTAATAGTTCTCGATCTTCCGGCTCTTGCGCCTCCAGCGGCGCCAAAGTGGCTGCGCTCGTGATCCAGGTCACGTAGATGTCCTGCCGGGCGGATCGCCACTGGCGGCGCAGCGAAACGGGCCGTTAGGCCGGTGGCGAGTGGCAGCCAGCAGGCCTGATGACTTCGCGGTAAAGCGCGCCGCCTGCTGGGTACATCCCGTTGGTCGGCCGGCGCGGCGGTGGCTTCGCGGCAGGGCGGGGACCACGGCGATCGTTCCGGGCGCCATGACGGGTAAGTAATTCATCGTGCCCTCGGCACCTCGCCGGTGGCTCCATTGCCCATGCCGATGAGCGGCAACGGCGCGGATTCCGCTCGGCTCATCGCGGCACCGGCAGGGAAACACCGCCTGCCGGAAGCCGAGTGTCCTCCGTGGCCGGGTATCCGCTGGCTTACGGGCTACCGCGAGGCGACGCCAATCTGAGAACGGGGGAGCCGCTACGGCAGTTCCGCCGCGCCGCAGCGGGCGCATAATTGCGCCCTATGAACACCGCGCTGCACATCGAAATGCCTGGATGGCTCGGCGACTTGGCCGAGCAGAACATCGTCATAGAGGCGGCGGCCGAGCGGATGGCCTTCGTCATCGACCTGGCGCGCTCCAACGTGGTCGGCGGCAATGGCGGGCCTTTCGCCGCGGCGGTGTTCGAAGCGGCGGGCGGCCGACTGGTGGCCGCCGCGGTCAATTGCGTGGTGGCCTGCCGCTGCGCCATCGCCCATGCCGAAGTGCTGGCGCTGGCGCTGGCCCAGCAGCGCCTCGGCGGCTTCGATCTGGGTGCCTGCGGGTTGCCGGCCCACGAATTGGTGGCCAGTTGCGAGCCGTGCCTGATGTGCCAGGGCGCGGCGCTCTGGTCCGGCGTGCGGCGGGTCGTCTATGGCGCGCGCGACGAGGATGTCCGCCGCATCGGCTTCGACGAGGGACCCAAGCACAGCGCCTGGCGCAGCGAACTGAGCGCCCGCGGCATCGAAGTCGTCGGCGATGTGCTGCGCGACGAGGCGGTGGCGGTGCTGCGCGAATACGCCGCCGCCGGCGGCCACATCTACAACGCCCGGCAGGGCTGAGCCGCGGCTCGCGGTGTCGGCCGAGGCAGCGCCGTCAGGCCGGCATGCGAACCCATTCGGGGTGCTCGACCGCGGTGCCCTGGGCGCGGCAGGCGGCGAGCAGCTCCGCGTCGAGGTTGGGCAGCGGCTCCACGTAGCGGTCGCAATTGCCGAGCATGGTCGTGAGGAGGTCGCGGCTCATCTGCCGCGCCGCCGGGGTGACCGGGTGCACCCACAGGCCGGCGAGCTGGCCGTAGACGCCGACGCACTGCCAGTCGCTGCCGGGCGGCGGCGAGGCGATGTCAGGCGCATACCCTCCGCCCGGCGTCGCGGCGCTGCGGTAAGTCAGGAAAAAACCGATCGCTTCCGCGCGATGGCGCAAAGTGCTCCAGGTCATGACCGCCTCCTCGAAATTTTCAGCGCGAACTGGTTTTGTACGCTCCCGCGAGGGAAATGTCATGCTGCGTCGCACCGGGTTCGCAGCGGCTTAAGCTGCATCAAACCGCCGCGGCAGCAACACCGTAGACTACGGGACGACCCGCATCCCAGGAGCCTGCCCATGTCCGGCTTTCAATGGTCCGCCACCTACGAACTCGGACACGAGGCGATGGACGCCACCCACCGGGAGTTCGTCGCATTGGTCGCCGTCCTGCAGCGGGCGAGCGATGCCGAGCTGCCGGCCGTCCTCGACGACTTTGTCACGCACACCGAGGCCCATTTCGCCCAGGAGCTCGGATGGATGCAGGCCAGCGGCTTCCCGCCGCTCCACTGCCACCGCACCGAACATGACGAGGTCATGGCTGTGGTCGCCGATGTGCGCCGCCACGTGGCCGCCGGCGACCTGGCCCTGGGGCGCGCCCTGGCCCGGGAACTGGTGCCGTGGTTCGAGACCCACGCCGCCACGATGGATACCGCGCTGGCCAGCTGGCTGAAGCAGACCGGTTGGACGACCGGGCGGTCCGACTAGGTCTTCCAGGAGTCCCTGAGGGTCACGGTCCGGTTGAACACCGGCTGGCCGGGCCGCGAATCGAGGCGGTCGGCGACGAAGTAGCCGTGCCTTTCGAACTGGAAGCGCTGTTCGTCTTGCGCTTCGCGCAGCGCCGGTTCGAGCTTGGCGGTGATGACTCGCTTGGCGGCGGGGTTGAGGTCCGCCAGGAAGTCACGCTCGCCGGCACCGGGGTGGGGCACGGCGAAGAGGCGGTCGTAGAGCCTGATCTCGGCCTCATAAGCGTGCCGGGTCGAGACCCAGTGGATATTGCCCTTGACCTTGTAGGCATCGGCGCCCGGCGTGCCCGATTTCGAATCGGCCAGATATTCGCAGTGCACCGCCGTGATGTTGCCATTGTCATCACGGTCGAAGCCTGTGCAGCGGACCACGTAGCCATAGCGGAGGCGCACGGTGTTGCCGGGAAAGAGGCGGAAGTAGCCTTTCGGCGGTACCTCGGCGAAATCCTCGCGCTCGATCCACAGTTCCCCCGCGAAGGGCAGGTCGCGCTTGCCCCACTCGGGCTTCTGCGGGTGGTGCGGCGCCGCGCAGGCTTCCATCTGCCCCACCGGATAGTTGTCGATGATGAGTTTCAGCGGGTCGAGCACGGCAATGCGGCGCGGCGCCGTCTCGTTGAGGTGCTCGCGCATGCACTCCTCGAGTACGCTCATGTCGATCCAGGAATCGGCCTTGGCCACGCCGATGCGCTCGGCGAAGCGCTGGAAGCCTTCGGGCGTGAAGCCGCGGCGGCGCGCACCGACCAGCGTCGGCAGGCGCGGGTCGTCCCAGCCCTCGACGTGTCCCTCGTCGACGAGCTGGATCAGTTTCCGCTTGGAGAGCACGACGAAGCTCAGGTTCAGGCGCGCGAATTCGATCTGCTGCGGCAGCGGCCGCACGAACCGCCCGCACTCGGCGAGCCGCTCCAGCACCCAGTCGTAGAAGGGCCGCTGGTCCTCGAATTCGAGCGTGCAGATCGAGTGGGTGATGTTCTCGAGCGCGTCCTCGATCGGGTGGGCGTAGGTGTACATCGGGTAGACGCACCAGGCGTTGCCCGTGTTGTGATGTTCGGCGTGGCGGATCCGGTAGATGGCCGGGTCGCGCATGTTGATGTTGGGCGAGCTCATGTCGATCTTCGCCCGCAGCACGTGACTGCCGTCGGGAAATTCGCCGCCGCGCATGGCGCGGAAGAGGCGGAGACTGTCCTCGACCGAACGATCTCGGTAGGGGCTGTCCAGACCCGGATGGGTCAGGGTGCCGCGATTGGCCCGCATCTCCTCGGCCGTCTGCGAATCGACATAGGCGTGGCCGCTGCGGATCAGGTCTTCGGCGAACTCGTACATCCAGGCGAAATAATCGGAGGCGTAGTAGAGATCCGTACCCCAGTCGAACCCCAGCCAATGCACGGCGTCGATGATCGAGTCGACGTATTCGCGCTCCTCCTTTTCAGGGTTCGTGTCGTCGAAGCGCAGATGGCAGGCGCCGCCATAATCGCGCGCCAGGCCGAAATTCAGGCAAATGCTCTTGGCATGGCCGAAGTGGAGGTAGCCGTTCGGCTCGGGCGGGAAGCGGGTGCGGATTCGCGCCGCGTCGGGCTCGCCGCTTTGTTGCTGCGGGCCTGGTCCGGGCCGGCCGGACCAGCGGCGCCCGGCGTGCTTGGCGGCGGCGATGTCGGCGTCGATGATGTTGCGGATGAAATTGGAGACGGGGGCGGGCGTGTCGGCGGCCATGGCGGTCGTGATGCAGTGCGGGACCAGCGTATTCTAGCGGCAAAGCAGCGCCCGCCAGGCGTGTAAAATCGGCCCCCTGGTCGGGTCGCGAGCGAGGCCCGCGGCGACATTGCGGGGGGTGTGGATGAACTGCTTGGCGTTCCCCGGTAGCGGCCTCGGCGCCGTGCCGGACGCGCGCGGCCGGACGGCGCGGCCGCGGCCCTTAGGCCCGCTGCCGATGACGGCGTATCGCCTGCCGACGGTTCGCCGCTGCGGCGCATGATCGTTCGCCCCACCGTTGCCGCAGCGCCGGCCGCAGCGCGGCGCGAGGCCAAGATCGCCGCCCGCCTCGCGGCGCGACCAACGATCGCCTACGACGACGCGCTGCCCGTCAATCAGCGCCGCGATGAAATCGCCCGGGCGATCGGTGCCCACCAGGTCGTCATCGTCTGCGGCGAAACGGGTTCGGGCAAGACCACCCAGCTGCCGAAGATCTGCCTCGAAATGGGCCGCGGCTGCGCCGGCCTGATCGGCCACACCCAGCCGCGGCGCATCGCCGCGCGGGCCACGGCGGCGCGCATCGCCCAGGAGCTCAAGAGCGAACCCGGCCAGCACGTCGGCTACAAGATCCGCTTCACCGACCGCGTCTCGAGCGACACCTACATCAAACTGATGACCGATGGCATCCTGCTCGCCGAAACCCAGGGCGATCCGCTCCTTCGCAGCTATGACACTATCATTCTCGACGAGGCCCACGAGCGCAGCCTCAACATCGATTTTCTGCTCGGCTACCTGAAGCAGTTGTTGCCGCGCCGTCCCGACCTGAAGCTGATCGTCACCTCGGCGACGCTCGATGCCGAGCGCTTCAGCCGGCATTTCGCTGCTGCGCCGGTGATCGAGGTGTCCGGGCGCCTGTTTCCAATCGAGATCCGCTGGCGGCCGGTGGCCGAGGCGGACCGCGAGCGCGACATCAACGACGCCGTCGTCGATGCCGTCGACGAGGCCCACCGCGCCGGTCCCGGCGACGTGCTGGTGTTCCTTCCCGGCGAACGAGAGATCCGCGAGGCGGCGGAGGCGCTGCGCAAACACCCATTTGGCATAGGTGCGCCGGGCACCGAGATTCTGCCGCTGTTCGCCCGCCAGTCGAGCCAGGAACAGGGCCGCGTCTTCGCCCCGCACCAGGGGCGCCGCGTGGTGCTGGCGACCAATGTTGCCGAGACCTCGCTGACCGTGCCGGGCATCCGCTATGTCGTCGACACGGGCCTGGCGCGGGTCAAGCGCTACTCCCACCGCAACAAGGTCGAGCAGCTCCAGGTCGAGCCGATCGCCCGGTCTTCCGCCAATCAGCGTTCCGGCCGCTGCGGGCGCGTCGCCGCCGGCATCTGCTTCCGGCTCTACGGCGAGGACGACTTTGTCAAACGGCCGCCGCATGCCGATCCCGAGATACTGCGCTCTTCGCTGGCCGGCGTGATCCTGCGCATGAAGTCGCTGGGGCTGGGCGAGGTCGAGGATTTCCCCTTCCTCGAAGCGCCCCCGCCGCGGATGATCAGCGACGGCTACCAGCTGCTCAACGAACTCGGCGCGGTCGACGACCAGCGCCAACTGACCAAGGTCGGCGTAGAACTGGCCAAGCTCCCCCTCGACCCCAAGATCGGCCGCATGATCCTGGCGGCTAAGGAGCAGGGTGCATTGCGCGAAGTTCTGCCGATCGCCGCCGCGCTGTCGGTCCAGGATCCGCGCGAGCGCCCCGCCGAAGCCGCCGGCAGCGCCGACCAGGCCCATGCCAGATGGAAGGACGAGCGCTCCGAATTCCTCTCCTGGCTGAAACTCTGGCAGGCTGCCGACGAAGTGTGGAAACATGACTCGGCGGCGAAACAGAAGCAATGGTGCCGGCAGAACTTCCTCGCTTATACGAAGATGCGCGAGTGGCGCGACATCCACGGCCAGCTCCACGCGCTGTGCGCCGAGCACGGCTGGCGCGAGAACGAACAGGCGGCGGGTTTCGAGGCGATCCACCAGGCGCTGCTGGCCGGCCTGCTCGGCCACATCGGCCTGAAGGCCGAGGACAGCAGCGAACTGCGCGGCCACTACCTGGGCGCGCGGGGCATCAAGTTCTTCATCCACCCCGGCTCGTCGCTGCTCAAGAAGGCCGGTCGCTGGATCGTCGCCGCCGAATTGGTCGAAACCTCGCGGCTCTTTGCCCGCTGCATCGCCAAGATAGAACCGGAATGGCTGGAGCGCGTCGGCGCGCACCTGATCCGTCGCCACGTCTACGAGCCGCACTGGGAGAAGGGGGCCGGCCAGGTTGTGGCATGGGAGCGGGCGACGCTGCACGGCCTGCTCCTCTACGCCAAGCGGCGCGTCAATTTCGGCCCCATGGACGCCGGGCAGGCGCGGCAGATATTCATACGCGAGGCGCTGGTGCGCGGCGATGTCCATGAGGACTTCGTGCGGCGGGCGAAATTCTTCCAGCATAACCTCAAACTTGTTCGCGACATCGAAGCCCTCGAGCACAAGTCGCGCCGCCCCGACGTTCTGGTGGACGAGGAGCTGATCCACGCCTTCTACGACAGCCGGATTCCCGAGGACATCACCACGCTGGCGGCCTTCGACCACTGGCGGCGCGACGCCGAGGCGGCGATGCCGAAGCGGCTTTATCTCGAGCGCGAACAGTTGATGCGCCACGAGGCCGATGGCATCACCACCGAGTCCTTTCCCCACGAGTTCAATATCCATGGTCATCGGCTGCGCCTCGGCTATCACCACGATCCCGGCGCCGCCGATGACGGCGTCACGCTGACGCTGCCGCTGGCGGCGGTGAACCAGGTGCCGCTGAACCGCTGCGAGTGGCTGGTGCCGGGCATGCTCGGGGACAAGGTGGCGGCGCTGCTGAAGACGCTGCCGCAGAAATTCCGCCATCGCCTGCAGCCCCTCGACGCCTTCGCCGCCGGCTTCTGCGCCGTCGTACAAGACCGCGACGAGCCGCTGCTGCGCGCCCTGACGCGGGCCGTCGAGGAACGCCTGGCGATGAAGCTGCCGCTCGACGCATTCCGTCCCGGCGAGCTGAGGCCGCATCTGGCGATGAACTTTCGCCTCGTCGACGAGCACGGCGGTACGCTGGGTATGTCGCGCTCGCTGCCGGAGCTTCGCGCCCAGTTCGGCGCCCGGGCCGAGCAGAGTTTCGCCGCTGCGGAACTGAAAGCGGGTCCGCGCGCCGGCGAGCTGGCGGGCCTCTGCACCTGGACCTTCGGCGATCTGCCGGAACTGATGGAGGCCGACGTCGCCGGCCGCAGTCTGGTCGGTTTTCCGGCCCTGGTCGACGAAGGCGACAGCGTCGCCCTGCGCGTCTTCGATACGCCGGAAAAGGCGCGGGCCCGGCATCGCGGCGGGCTGCGCCGGCTGTTCTCCCTCGGCCTAAGGGAGCAGGTCCGTTTCATCGACAGGAGCCTGCCTGGGCTGCGCGACATGGCCCTGCAGTTCATGGCGCTGGGCACCGAGAAGGAGTTGCGCGAGCAGCTCGTCGCGGCAACGCTGGAGCGGACCTGCCTGATGGAGCCGCTGCCCGTGACGGCGAGCGAATTCGCGGCGCGGACCGCAGCGGCCCGGCCGCGCATCGCCCTGGTGGCACAGGAAATCGCCCGCCTGGTCGGCCTGATCCTGGCCGAGCACGCCGCCCTGCAGAAGAGGCTGGCCGGCGCCAGTCGGGCCTTTCCCGAGACGGTCGGCGACATCCAGGCGCAATGTCGGGCACTCATCTCGCCGGGCTTCGTCCTCGAAACGCCCGTCGAGCGCCTGCAGCACTTTCCCCGTTACCTGAAAGCCGCGGCGCTGCGGATCGACAAGGCCCGCGCCGATGCGGCCCGCGACGCCCGCCAGCAGCACGATTGGCAGTTGCTGGCGAAACCCTGGGAACGGGAATGCGCGTCGCGGGCCCGGTCCGGCGTAGAGGATCCCTTTCTCGACGATTTCCGCTGGCTGCTCGAGGAATTGCGCGTCGCCCTGTTTGCCCAGGAACTGCGCACGCCGACGCCCGTTTCGCTGAAGCGGCTGCAGAAGACATGGGACAGCCGACCCCATGGCTGACGTGCTGCGCGCCCTGGCCATGGCCTTGCGCAGCCTGTTGCGCCCGGCCGTGCTGTGGCAGTCCTTGTGGCCGCCCCTGGCTGCCCTGGCGGTGTGGATCGCGATCGCCGCGAGACTGTGGACGCCGGCCAAGGCCTGGTTGGTGGCGAGGCTGCCGGAATTGCCCTGGCACGAGTTGGGCGGCCTGACCGACTGGCTGGCCCCGTTCGGACTGTTGCTGGCGCTGGCGCCTTTCGTCTATTTCACCGCCGTCCTGCTCGTTGCCGGGTTCGCCCTGCCGCGCATGATGGCGGTCGTGTCGAGGCAGGACTATCCCGGGATCGAGCGGCGCGGCGAGAACGCCGTGCGCGGCAGCATCGCCAACACGCTCTGGGCAGGCCTGGTTTTTCTCGTCGGCTGGCTGCTGAGCCTGCCGCTGCTGCTCGTTCCGGGGGCCCTCGTCGTCGTGCCGCTCGGCTGGGCGGCATGGTTCAACCAGCGGACCTTCCGCTTCGACGCCCTGGTTGAGCATGCGACGCGCGCCGAACTCAAGGCCCTCGTCGCCGCCCAGCGCGGCCGCCTCTACCTGGCCGGCTTCGCCACGGCTCTGCTCGCCCACGTGCCGCTGCTGAACCTGCTGGCGCCGGCGCTGACGGCGCTGGTCTACGTCCATCTGTGCCTTGCGGCCCTGGCACGCCAGCGGGAGGGCCGGGCGGCATGAACTTCGGGGCGCTGATCATCGGCGACGAAATCCTGCGCGGCAAACGCCCGGACGGACATTTCGCAAAAACCGTAGAACTTCTCAAGGCGCGCGGCCTGACTCTGGCCTGGACCGTTTATGTCGGCGACGACCGGGCCCGGCTGACGGACGCCTTGCGCAATGCCTTCGCCTGCGGCGACACGGTGTTCAGCTTCGGCGGCATCGGCGCCACGCCGGACGACCATACCCGGCAGGCCGCCGCCGCGGCGCTCGCTGTGCCGCTCGTCCGGCACGCCGAGGCCGAGCGGGAGATTCGCGCCCGCTGCGCCGAGGCGCAACTGGAAGCGACGCCGCTGCGCCTGTCGCTCGGCGAGTTTCCGCTCGGCGCCCGCATCATTCCCAACCCCTACAACCGCTTCCCGGGGTTTTCGCTAGGCGAATGTCATTTCCTGCCCGGCTTTCCGGTGATGGCCTGGCCGATGCTCGAATGGCTGCTCGAGACCTATTACCGGCAGCAGTTCTTCGCCGTCGCCGAGGAAGAGTTGGCGATCATCGTCTGGGAGGGCAGTGAAGGCGCGCTGATCGACCTGATGCGCGGCATCGAGGCGCGCTATCCCGGTGTCATCGTGTTCAGCCTGCCCTCGTTCGGCGGCGATGGCCTCGGCCGTCATATCGAACTCGGCGTGCGCGGCGAACCGTCGGCGGCGCGCCGGGCGATGGCCGAGATTCGCGGCGAAGTCGGGCGGCGCGGCTACGCCTGGGAAAACAGATAAAAAAACCCCGGCACGAGGCCGGGGTTGAAACGGTTCCTGGTGGAACCGGAGGAGGAGACATCAGAAAAAGCGGATCAGGCGGCCTTCTTGCCCTTCGGCGTGGGGGCGGCGGCGCCGACGGCCTTGACGGTGGCGTTGGTCGCGGCGGTCACGTTGGCTTCGGCGATTTCCGCGACCTGCTTGGCGGCCTTGCTGACGCTGTCATAGGCCGAGTTGGCGGCGGCGATGGCCGACTTGACGGCGGCGACGGCGACATCGGAACCGGCCGGCGCGCTCTTGGCGGCCTTCTCGAGGGCGATGGCGACGTTCTTGTTCACTTCGGAAAGTTGCGCTTCGACCAGCTTGGAAAATTCTTCCTGGGTCTGTGAAGCGATTTCATAGACGCTACGCGAGTAGGCGACGATCTTCTCGATCGCCGGCTGGGCCAGCGAAGTCTGCAGGGTGAGCAGATCCTGGATGTCCTTGGCGCCGAGCAGGGCCTTGGCGTTGGCCACGACGTCTTCCAGCGTGGTGCGGGCGGTGTTCAGGTTCAGGGCGGCGAAACGCTCGGCGCTGGCGAAGGCGGTGTTGGCCAGGGTCAGTGCGGTTTCAACGTTGGCCTTGTTGGCGGCGGCGAATTGTTCGGGGGTCGTGTACATGGTCAATCTCCAGAAAAGTTGAACTGAAATCAAGGTTGGGTTGCTACCGTTCCCATGACTCCTTCGACCTTCCTGGAAGGTGTCATGTTGCACTGCATCATGGTTCCAATTATAGGCATCGAGCCAGCGATGTCAACTGTTTTTTGTGCGCCGCACCATTTTTTCTGTTCCCAGATAAATATAGCATACAAACAATAACATATAATCTTATTGAGGTAGTAACACTGAGACGTTCAGGGTTGATTTGCTGCAATGCATGGCCATCGGAACAGTCGGCCAGGCAATTTTGCGTGGACCGGACGAGCCGCGGTGCAGCAGAAGGGGTGGCGCGTGCTCCAGAAGCATGGCGCGGCGTGACGATGCGCCACGCCGTCGGGTGCCGCATGCCCGCCGGGCGCGGGCCGGGGACTAGCGGTTCTTGAACTGCGGCTGGCGCTTCTCGGCGAAGGCGGCCATGCCTTCCTTCTGGTCCTCGGTGGCGAAGGCGGCGTGGAAGGCGCGGCGCTCGAAGATCAAGCCCTCGGCCAGCGATCCTTCGAAGGCGCGGTTGACGGCTTCCTTGACCATCATCACGGCCGGCAGCGAGTAGGCGGCGATCGCGGCGGCCGCGGCGAGGGCCTCGTCGAGGAGCTTGTCCGCGGCGACGACGCGGGATACGAGTCCGGCGCGCTCGGCTTCAGCGGCCGACATCAGGCGGCCCGTCAGGCACATGTCCATGGCCTTGGCCTTGCCCACCGCCCGCGGCAGCCGCTGCGTGCCGCCGGCACCCGGCAGGACGCCGAGCTTGATCTCGGGCTGGCCGAACTGGGCGTTCTCGGCGGCGATGATGAAGTCGCACATCATCGCCAGTTCGCAGCCGCCGCCCAGCGCATAGCCGGCCACGGCGGCGATCACCGGCTTGCGGCAGGTCTTGACGCGCTCCCAGTTGCGGGTGATGTAGTCGGACTTGTAGGCATCCATGTAGCTGAAGTCCTTCATCGCCTGGATATCGGCGCCCGCCGCGAAGGCCTTGTCGGAGCCGGTGATGACGACGGCACTGATGCCTTCGTCGGCCTCGAAGGCGTCGAGAGCGGCGCCGACTTCGTCGACCAGGGCGTCGCTGAGGGCATTGAGCGCCTTCGGCCGGTTCAGTGTGATCAGGCCGACCCGGGGGCGCGTCTCGACAATGATGTTTTCATAAACCATGGCTTGGGTTCCCAATGAAAGTAAAGCCTGCCGGCCTTGCTCTGGAAGTTCGGTTGATCGCACCGGGCGGCGCATCTGCGCCATGCCCGCCGAGCCGTTTCACTTGCCCGGCGAGTCTTGCTCCGGGCTCGGACCGGCGGCTTCGGGCGCGCCCTTCAGGGCGGCGCTCTCGCCGCTGCGCAGGGCCGGCGCCGCAGCCTTGGCCTTGGGCTGGATGATGGCATGGACGCGGGCATCGCGACCGGCCGCGGCGCCTGGGGCCCCGCCGGTGACGACGTAGTTCTCGCTCTTGGCATCGTAGGCAATGTAGTTGCCGCGCAGGTCGTCGAGCCCGCTGTGAATGTGGGCCCGGCCGAAGAACTCGGTCTTGTCGGCCCGGTCGTCCTGTTCGATCCGCTCGGCCTCGCCCTCGACGGTCTCGTCCTTGGCCTCGCGCTTCTGGCGAAAACGGGCCAGGCCGCCGGCGCCGCCGTAGGCGAGCGCCTTCTGCATGCCATCTGCATCCTGATGGACGACCAGCCGTTCGGTGCGGATGACCAGGCTGCCCTGGGTCAGCTGGACGTTGCCCTCGAAGACCGTGACCTTGTTCTTGTCATCAAGGTTGACCCGGTCAGCCTCGAGATTGACCGCCTTGTCGCGGTCCGCTTTCTCGGCGTGGGTGGCTCCGGCCGCGCAGCAGGCGACGGCGAGGACGGCGAGAAATGATGTTTTCATGGCCAGGTCAGCGGCTGCGCAGATTTTCCCGCGGGACTATGGTGCCGCGCACCGGCCCCTTCAGCAGCAGCGTGTCGCGACGGCCGTCGGCATCGAAGGCGCCGCCGGAGAGGACGCTGCGGCCCCGGGCGATGGTGATCGGCGTATCCGACCGGGCGATTTCTTCGTCGGGATAGATGTACATCTCGCGGCTGGTGATCACGGTTTCGGGTATCTCGCCGTCGGCGGCGCGGACCAGGCGGACATCTCCCTCGAGGCGCACTTCCTTGCCGTCCTTGCCGATCCAGGCCCGCTTCGCCGACAGATCCATCGGGTGCGGCCCGAAGAAGCGATAGACCGGCGCTGACATGTCGGTGGTATCGTCGTCGCCGTAATGTACCATCTTCGGCGCCGCCGCCGTGTGCTGCAGGACGCCGCCGCTGTCGAAGCGGCGGACGACGAAATTGTCGACGACGAAATCCGGCGTATGGCGCTTGCCGCCCGGCGCGAAGTCGCCGAGTTCGGCGGCGCGATGCAGCCACAAGGTCAGCGCTGCCAGCAGCGCCGCAACGCCGACGGGAAACAGCGGGGTGCCGCTGCCTCTCACCGGAGCGGGGGCGCCAGGGCCGCGTCGAGGCGACCCTGGGCGTGCAGGATCAGTTCGCAGACCTCGCGCACGGCGCCGGCGCCGGCGGGACTGCGGGCGACGTAATCGACGTGGCGGCGGAGCAGTTCGTGGCCGTCGGGCACCGTCGCCGAAAAACCGCAGGCGCGCAGCAGTTCGAGGTCCGGGAGGTCGTCGCCCATGTAGCCGGCAGCGGCGAAATCCAGACCTCGTTCGGCCAGCAGCCCGGCCATCGCGGCGCGCTTGTCGTCGACGCCCTGGAGCAGCAGGTCGATGCCGAGGTTCTGCGCCCGCAGCTCGACGGCGCGGGAACGCCGCCCGGTGATGATGGCCAGCGTCACGCCCGATGCTGCGAGCATTTTCAGGCCGTGGCCGTCGAGGCTCGAAAAGGCCTTGATCTCGTCGCCCTGGGCGGTGAAGAAGAGCCGTCCGTCGGTGAGCACGCCATCGACGTCGAAGCCCATCAGGCGGATGTTGCCGGCCTTTTGCGCGGCGAGCATCAGACCACCTTGGCGCGGAACAGGTCGTGCATGTTGAGGGCCCCGAGCAGTATTCCATCGTCATCGACGACGAGCAGTTGGTTGATGCGCCGCTCCTCCATCAACTGCACGGCCTCGACGGCCAGGCGGCCGGATTCGATGGTGCGCGGCGCCGCCGTCATCACCGCGGCAACGGCGACGCCGCGCAGGTCGCCGTGGCGTTCGATGGCTCGGCGCAGGTCGCCGTCGGTGAAAATTCCGCTGACCCGGCCGTCGGCGCCGCGCACGGCGGCCATGCCGAGGCCGCCGCGCGAGATGGCGGCCAGCGCCTCGGTGACCGGCGTGGCCTCGGCGACCACCGGCACCGCCGCCGCCGGTCGCATGACATCGGCAACATGGGTGAGCAGCCGCCGCCCGAGGACGCCGCCGGGGTGCGAGCGGGCGAAGTCGGAGGCCGAGAAACCGCGGGCGTCGAGCAGCGCCACCGCCAGGGCGTCGCCCAGCGCCAGGGCCGCCGTGGTGCTGGCGGTCGGAGCGAGATTCAGCGGGCAGGCCTCTTCGGCGACGCCGGCATCGAGGTGCACATCGGCCTCCCGCGCCAGGGTGGAGGCCGGATTGCCGGTGATCGCGATCAGCCGTCCGCCGCGGCGCTTGAGCAGCGGCACGATGGTCAGCAGTTCGTCGTTTTCGCCGGAGTTGGAAACGGCGACCAGTACGTCGTCGCGGGTGATCATGCCGAGGTCGCCGTGCACGGCCTCGGCGGCATGCACGAAGTAGGCCGGCGTGCCGGTGCTGGCCATGGTCGCGGCGATCTTGCGGGCGACGTGGCCCGACTTGCCGATACCGCTGACGACGACCCGGCCGTGGCACGACAGGACCAGCCGCACGGCGGCGACGAAGGACTCGCCGACGCGCTCGCCGATGGCGCGCACCGCGTCCGCTTCGATGCGCAGCACGCGCTGGGCCATTTCGAGGACGCGCTCGGCAGTGGGCGGGGGATTCATCGCGGCGGAGGCTTGGATCGGCTCAGGATGGCGGCAGCGGGGCGATGCCGCTATGATGGCTCAGGATTATAACAAAGCCCCGACACCCGCCCGCGATGGCCAACACGCTGCAGATCGTGCTGCTCCTTCTGGCCGCGGCGGTGATGATCGTCATCGTCTTCCGCTCGATCAACCTGCCGCCGGTGCTCGGTTACCTGACCGTCGGCGCGGCGATCGGACCCTCGGCGCTGAACCTGATTCCCGATACCGAGGGAACCCACCACCTGGCCGAATTCGGCGTCGTCTTCCTGATGTTCTCGATCGGCCTGGAGTTCTCGCTGCCGCGCCTGTTCAGCATGAAGCGCATCGTCTTCGGCGTGGGCCTGGCGCAGGTGGGGCTGTCGCTGGTGATCACCGCGGCGGCGGCGGCGCTGTTCGGCCTGGCCTGGCAGGCCGGTTTCGCCCTCGGCGGCGTGCTGGCGATGTCCTCGACGGCGGTGCTGTCGAGGCTCCTCTCCGAGCGTCTCGAACTCGATTCCAAGCACGGCCGCGAGGTGATCGGGGTGCTGCTGTTCCAGGATCTCGCCGTCGTGCCGCTGTTGATCCTGGTGCCGGCGCTGTCGGGCCCGGTCGGCGAACTGGCCGACAGCCTGGTGCCGGCGCTGCTCAAGGCCGGCATCGTCCTCGGTGTCGTGCTGTTTCTCGGCCAGCGGCTGATGCGGGCCTGGTTCTTCGCCGTGGCCCGGCGCAAGTCGTCCGAACTGTTCGTCCTAAACATCCTCTTCATCACCCTGGGACTCGCCTACCTGACGGCGCTGGCCGGGCTGTCCCTGGCCCTGGGCGCCTTTCTCGCCGGCATGCTGATCTCCGAGACCGAGTACCGCTACGAGGTCGAGGAGGACATCAGGCCCTTCCGCGACGTGCTGCTCGGCCTGTTCTTCATCAGCATCGGCATGCGGCTCGACCTCGGCGTGGTGGCCGCCGACCTGCCCTGGGTGCTGCTCATGCTGTCGGCATTGCTGCTGAGCAAGCTCGCCACCGCTGCCGGCCTGTCGCGGCTGTTCGGCGCCGCGCCGGGAACGGCGCTGCGCACCGGGCTGTGGCTGTGCGCCGGCGGCGAGTTCGGCTTCGTGCTGCTCGAACAGACCAAGGATCTCGGCCTGCTGCCGCCGCACGCCGTGCAGGTGGTCCTGGCGGCGCTGGTTCTGTCGCTGCTGCTGGCGCCGCTGATCGTCCATTTCAGCGACCGCATGGCGCTGCGCCTGGTGGCCTCGGAGTGGCTGCTGCGCTCGATGCAGCTGACCGAGATCGCCGCCCGCTCGATGAGCGTCGAGAAGCACGCCATCCTCTGCGGCTACGGCCGTACCGGCCAGCACCTGGCCCGCTTCCTCGAACAGGAGGGCGTCGCCCACGTCGCCTTGGACCTCGATCCGGAACGGGTCGGCGAGGCCGCTGCTGCCGGCGAACCGGTCAGCTACGGCGACTGCACGCGGCGCGAGACCCTGGTGGCGGCCGGCATCGGCCGCGCCGATGTCGTTGTCATCACCTTCGCCGATCCCCAGGCGGCGCTGCGGGTGCTCCAGCACGTCCGCGAGCTGCGCCCCGACCTGCCGGTGGTGGCTCGCGCCGCCGAGGACGCCGACGTTGATCGCCTGGCCCTGGCCGGCGCCACCGAGGTGGTGCCCGAGGCCCTCGAGTCGAGCATCATGCTGGCGACCCATGCCCTGGCGCTGCTCGGCGTGCCGATGCACCGCGTCATCAAGCGGCTGCGGGAAATGCGCGAGGCGCGCTACGTGCTGCTGCGCGGCTTCTTCCACGGTGCTTCCGATGCGTCGGAGCACCTCTCGGACGCCGAGCAGCCGCGCCTGCACGCCGTCACCCTGACCGCCGGTGCCTACGCCATCGGCCGCAGCGTCGTCGAACTGGAACTCGAACGGCGGACCGCCGCCAAGGTGTCCACGGTCCGCCGCCGTGGCGTCGGCCGGCTGCCGCGCGGCGAGTTACTCAGCGAGGGCGACGCGGTGGTGCTGCTGGGCATCCCCGAAGCGCTGGCCGCCGCCGAGGAGAGCCTGCTGGGCGGCGGCGGAAAATGAAAAAGCCCGCCGCAGCGGGCTCTCGACCCGTAATGCATTAGCCGAACGGGAAGCGCTTGCGGTACCGGATTATCAGGCGGCCGCCTCGAGTAATGCCGGCGGGGTTTCCCGTTTGCTCACGTTGAGCACTTCGACGCCCACGACTTTGCCGGTCGCGTCGAAATCGAGGACGATGCCCGGCTGCACCTCTTCGGACTCGATGATTTTGGAGTCGTTGAGGCGTACGTAGAAGGCATCGACACCGGGATCGTATTCGATTCTCATAACTTGCCCTTCATGGTTCGGTCGAAATAAGCGCTTACGACCTCGATTTCGGCGGGCTGTGGCGGGACGGGTAAGGGCGCATCGGTGTGCTGGATTTTCTTATGGTTTAGCCATTCGTCGCCCCCACGGTCCGCCGCCGTGGCGGCGGCCGGCTGCCGCGCGGCGAGCTGCTCAGCGAGGGCGACGCCGTGGTGCTGCTGGGCATCCCCGAAGCGCTGGCCGCCGCCGAGGAGAGCCTGCTTGGCGGCGATGGAAAATGAAAAAGCCCGCCGCAGCGGGCTTGTCAAACTTGACACGCTAATTCGTCAGAGCGTCTTGCAGACTACGTAAATGCTGCTGCCGTCGTCTGTGTAGGCGGTCTCCGCGGCCCCGGTTATCGTGGTTGTAGGAGGTGCCGAATCCTTGACCGCTCGGACGGTTCCGGAGTTTGGCTTGCCGTCGTCGAATTGGGAGTCGATGGCCTGGGCGATCTTTGCCGGCAGACTGGTGCTGCAAATCACCACCCCGCTGAGCCCGGTACCCGCGGTGGCGCTCTGCAACAATTCCGCGCCCGTGGCAGTCTGGACGCCCATGAAGCCTCCTGCCGCATTCAAGGGTGGCGTCGTACTCGTGAGGTCGCCATTGATGAAACCGGACAGCCGAAGCTCCTGCCAGAACAACTGCGTTTCGGTGATCGTCGCGCTGTTGTCGCTATATAGCCCGTCAATCTTGTTGTTGCCCACCGTGGTTGGCTTTGCCGCGGTGATCTGGGTCCATCGCCCCCCTGTCCACCCTGCGTCCGGGTCGTCTCCTGGGAGCCGCCTGTATCGGTCCTGGTAGCCATAGACTGCCGCCGTCACGCCACTGAAGTCGTTGGCAATGTTCTTGATCTTGGCCTGGGTGATCAGTTCCTGGCCCTTCAGCACGCCGCCGAGCAGCAGGCCGATGATGACCAGCACGATGGCGATTTCGATCAGAGTGAAGCCCGATTGTTGTTTTCTCATGGCGAGTCTCCTTGGTAAGCGTCGCGACATTGACGAAGCAATCCGCGTGCCATGCCGACCGGGCTGGATTATCCCCGAAAATGGGTCATCCGGGGCAAAACACTGTCGATATCTCGACGTAGCTGTCGCGATCCGGGCAGTTTCGCCGGTCGGCGGCCGCCCCGCCGAGCCGCTAGAATCGGGCTTTCGCGGCTTTGGAGAGCCTGCCCGTGAATGCCCGATCGAAGTTCGCCGTGCTCGTTCAGCAGCGCCGCCGCTGGCTGCTGCTGGGCATGCTGGCGCTGCTGCACCTGACGGTGATCGAGGGCGTGCCGAGCACCATCGCCGCCACGCTGATGGTCGGCCACATCGGCCTCTTCTTCCTCTGGCAGCCCTTCGTTCGCGCCGAGCGCCACCTAGCGTTACGACATTTCCTGGCCATCGGCCTGACCCTCGGCGCCCTGGTGCTGTGGCTCGACTGGTGGCTGCTGACCGTCTGGGTGGTGCTCTTCGCCGGCATCATCGGCGGCAAGGTGTTCGTCTTCGAAGGCCGCGCGACGCGGCTCTTCTACCTCTTGGCGCTCGGCTACCTGCTCGCGGCGCTGCTCGTTCTCCTGGTCCCCAAGGTGCTGCCGCACGGCCTGGCGGCCGGCGATACTTTCGGCAGCCTGGCCCGCTGGGGCCTGCCGGCGATCTTCCTGGTCATGGCCCTGCTGCCGCGCGACGAGGAGACGGGCGACCATGCCGAGGTCGTCGATTTCGCCTACAGCATCTTCGTCATCCTGACGCTCGCCGTGCTGGTCCTCGGCACTATCGCGACGATGCAGCTGCGTGGCTCCGGCTACATCGAGGCGCTGCTGCAGGTGACGCTGATCTTCGGCGTGGCGCTGCTGTTCCTGGCCTGGACCTGGGATCCGCGCCTCGGTTTTTCCGGCATCGGCGCGATCTTCTCGCGCTACATGCTGACCATCGGCATGCCCTTCGAGCAGTGGGTGCATTCACTGTCCGAGTACGCCCAGCGCGACGACGACCCCGAGGAATTCCTGCGCTGGGCCTGCGAGGAACTGTTGCGCCGGATTCCCTGGGTGCGCGGCGGTCACTGGCAGACGCCGGCCGGCGAGGGCGATTTCGGCCTGCGCGGCGGCGGCCGCCGCGAGTTCCACCAGGAACTGCTGACCGTCGCCCTGTACACCCGCCAGCCGCTGAGTCCGGCGCTGGCCTGGCACCTGCACGTGGTGACGCGGCTCCTGGCCGAGTTCTACCGGGCCCGGCTGCGGGCGCGCAAGCTGCGGCAGCTGAGCTATCTCCAGGCCGTCTACGAGACCGGAGCGCGCCTCACGCACGACGTCAAGAACCTGCTGCAGGCCCTCAATGCCCTGTGCTTCGCCGCGGCCGGCGAGGGCGACGACAGCTCGCCGCAATTCCAGGCGCTGCTGCGCCGCCAGCTGCCGGCGATCGCCCGGCGCCTGCAGCAGACCTTGGAAAAGCTCAACGCGCCGGTCGCCGAGGACGCCGACCGCCTCGTGGCGCTGCGCTGGTGGGAGGATCTGAGGCGGCGCTACGCGGCCCAGGCAGTGGCCTTCGAAACGGCCGGCGAGGTGGCGGCGGCGACCGTACCAGCCGGCCTGTTCAACAGCGCCGCCGAGAATTTCCTGCAAAACGCCATCGAGAAGCGGGCGGCCGGCGGCGGTCTGCGCATCGTCGCGCGCCTGGAGGCGACCGAACGCGGGCCGGTGCTCAGCGTCAGCGACGACGGGGCGCCGGTGCCCGGCCGCGTGCTCGCCGAACTGGGCAGCGGCCCGGTCATTTCCGCAGCCGGTCTCGGCATCGGCCTCTACCAGGTTTCGCGCTATGCCGAACTGATGCAATACCGCCTGCGGCTGGCGGCCAACCGCCCGGGCGAGGTGACCTTCGCCCTCGAGCCTGAGCCGGCGGCTTAGGCGACGCGGCTGGCGGGCGTGCCGGACTGAGCGGCGGTGCGCCCGACCAGGCGGTGCACGGCGACACTGCCCTTGCCCTTGAGCTGCATCAGTTGCGGCTCGTTGAACTCGAAGCGGTCGTCGAGGCGGCGGCGGGTCGGCGTATCGCACTGGATCGTGCCGGGCGCGCCTTCGGTGGTCAGCCGGCTGGCGGTATTGACCGTGTCGCCCCACAGGTCGTAGATGAATTTCTTCCGGCCGACGACGCCGGCCACCACCGGGCCGCTGCCGATGCCGATGCGGACCTCGAGGTGCGCCGCATTGACCGCGAAGTCGCGGTGCAGCAGATCGCGCATGGCGATGGCCATGTCGGCCACGGCGGCGCTGTAGTCGGCGGCGCCGGTGCTGTTGAGCCCGCCGGCGACCATGTAGGCGTCGCCGATGGTCTTGATCTTCTCCAGTCCGAAGCGCTCGGTCAATTCGTCGAAGGCCGAGAAGATCCGGTTCAACATCGCGAAGACCTGGCTCGGCGTCATGCCGGCGGCAACCTGGGTGAAGCTGACGATGTCGGCGAACATGACAGTGACATCGTTGAAGCCGTCGGCGATGGTATCCGCGGAATGCTTGAGCCGCTCGGCTACCGGGGCCGGCAGCACGTTGAGGAGCAGCCGTTCCGAACGCTCCTGCTCCAGCTGCAGCAGGGTGTGGGCAACCTCAAGCTTGCCCTGGGCCTTCTGCTTTTCCTGAATCGAAAAGCGCAGCAGCAGGTAGACGATGGTGGCCACGGCGACGAAGTTCATGGCGAAGAACACCACGCTGGTCTGGATCGTGACCAGCGGCGCCTTCTGCGTCGCGAAGTCGGCCAGGTAGAAATCGAAGAAGCCGGACAGCACGGTGAGAAAGACCCAGGCGACGAACCAGGCCAGCGACTCGCGGACGCCGAAGAACAGGATCGCGCCGACCGGCGCCAGCAGGCCCCAGAGGATCACGCCGCTGGCGGTGATGAAGTTGCCGATGCTCCATTGCACGGCGAAGGGCGCGAAGAGGAACAGCGCCAATTGGCTGACGCGGAAGAAATCGAAGTTGCGCGTGTAGATGTAGCGCGCCATGTTGGCCGCCAGCAGCATCTGGAAGACCAGCGGGAAAGTCGCCGACAGGCGCGGCCCCAGCGCCCAATAGATTGCCAGCCAGAGCATGGAGGCGATGCTGACCAGGCCGGTGGCGAACATCAGCAGCGACTTGTTGAGCCGCTGCTCGGCGTTGTCGGTGGGCTCGATTCCGGCATTGCGCAGCCGTTCGAGAAAGCTGGAAGTTGTGCCCGGCATTGGCGACGGATCCCCTGTCTGACGCCGACGGCGGCGGTTTCAATCAGTCCGCCGGCATAGCCGAGTGTCGCAGGAATCGGCCGCCGTGGTCAAGGCAGGTCTTGATTAGTAATGATCGTCAGCCAGCAAGCCGTCACTGGGGTAAATCGTCATTCCGGGGCTGCCCACCAGGGCAGAACCCGGAATCCAGGAGGGATTTCGAAAGTGCATTCTGGATTCCGGGTTCCGCTTCGCGGCCCCGGAATGACGCCGTCTCCTTCTGACCGGATGCCGGCTGAACTTTGCCACTAATCAGGATCAATCGCTGAGCCGCCTTTGGGTTGCCGCGCAGATACCCGATCGGGATGTCGGTGTGGACCAGCGTGGTGGTCGGTCTCGCGATGTTCGTGGCGCACGCAGAAGGTGCAGGTATTCCGCGACATCGGCGGGTACCTTCCTTGTCCCGCCAAATCCCGAATGCCGGCATCTTCTCCGTCGGGATGTAGTCTTCGACGAGGACGGTCACACGCGCATTTTATCGTTGCATCGAGATGCGCCCGCCAGGCTTCGGGCAACTCCCTGACCTCCGCATGCTCGATGACGATTGCCGACATTTTCGTGCTCCGCGCGGTGATCGGAGTCGACGAACACTTCGCATCCCATGTCGGTCGATGATTTTGCAAGAAGCCACCAAGCATAGGCTGCGGCGCCGTGATTGTGTGTGCCCGGATCCGTTGCCGGCGGTAAAGGTGGCGAGTACGGCAGGTCAGGGCGCCGGCGCGGTGTCGGACCCGGGATCAACGACGAAATCCGCCAAGGCCATGATCGCGCCATGCGAGCGCACCTTCCGGTAATAGCGCGCATCGGCGGTCACGAGCACGGCCCTGTGCTCGATGGCGACGGCGTGGTAGAGGGTGTCGAACAAGTGGTGGCCGTAGCGAATGGAGAGTCGGGTTGCAGTGAGGTAAATTTCTGCGCCAAGGCTGACTGGAATCTCGAGCGCATGCAGCAGGCCAATTTTCTCGGGGGCGGAATCCGCACTTTCCCGCGCCAGCACTGCCGAAACTTCGGCCAACCAATGGGGTGGCTGCAGCAGGTCGAGTTTATCCTCGGCAAATGCCGCCATCAGGGCGCTGGCCTGCTCGAAATGCTCCTCCGGTCGTTCCGGAATCAACCACTTCAGAAGAACGCTGGCGTCCGCCACATAAAACGGCCTCATGGCCGGCCGGCAATTCGCGCCTTCCGGATCTGGGTCGCACTGAGCGGGCGTGTTTCCTCGCGCAATGCCAGCAGCTTATTGACCGCGATGGCACGCTGGCGCCGCAGCAATTCGCGTTCGATCGCCTCCTCCAGCAAACGCGCGACGATGGCGCTCTTGTTCTTCCCGGCGAAGGTGCGATCGAAGCGCGCCTTGGTCTCGTCCGGCACGCTGAAATTGACGGTAGCCATGTTTGCCTCATTGTTGAAAACTTCAACAATGATAGCCGGGACTGGAAAACGCGGCAAGCGGCCGTCGGTCGAGAAGAATTGGCCGTGCGCCGTTACGGCAGGCGTCCGGCGGCGACCATGCGGTTGTAGAGAATGTTGGGCGAAAGCCAGGTGACGATGTCGTCGAATTCGCCATTGGCGCTTGTAGCCGGCCTTGGCTCGTGGAAAACAAAAAAGGGTTTGTTAGCGAGATTCGCAGCCTCATCGGCGCCCGTACCACCCGTCGCTGTGTTTTTGCCAGTAGAAAAAATCACGGCGATTGCCTTGTTGGCGAGTGTCGTGGTAGGAGGGGGGCTACCAGGAGCGGTACCACAGGATGTCGACGTGATCCAGGTCGCCGTGGTGCAAACATAAAGATCGGGAGCCAGCAAGCCGAATCCGCCCGCGTAACTCTTCATTCCGTTTTGAGTCGTGAACGCCTTGCTATTGGCGGTGGTAACCGCATAGTGAATCTTGTTGCCCCATGCGTCCAGGAGATAGCCGTAGGGATCCCTGGTTGGCAATCCCAGCGTGACGGCGGGCACGAAACCGTCATACGCGTTGGTGCAAGTGCCGCCTCCGATTGGAGACTCGGCACCTCCCGTGGCTCCGGCTGCGGGGCAGGGTAGCCGGTCGTTGGCGATGGCAAAACCGACCAGTGCGTCGCGCACATCATCTATTGTTATCTGGGTGGCATTGAAGTTGACGATGTCATGCTGGGTGGATAACGGAACGATCAGTCCGCCGAGCAGAAGGGCGACGATGACCAGCACGACCGCCATTTCGGTGATCGTGAAGCCCGTGGCATGACGATGTATTAGCCTCATTGAGCCGCCGCCATTTCAGTGGGGATCGAGGCAAAGGACAACGTCGGAGGAAGGCCAAGGCGACGGCGCTGCCGAACTATACGTGAGGCTGCTGGTGCCACTCAGGTAGTTGGAGGCGTTATTTCCTTCGAGATAACGGTTAATGCTCGTCGCAAACGCCGCCTGCTGAGCCGCGGTACCATTTCGGTTCGCTTCATTGCGTCCGAGCTGCAGCGTCGATGTCCGCGGTGATGCCGAGAGGTCGCGCCCAGAGAATATAAGGACCCCGGTGTGAAGGTGAGGGTGAGAAGGGGGGTGGGGGTGAGGGTGAGAGTCGTCGTCGCAGGGTAGACATTGTGTCTGATCGGCGCACACCACGTAGAACGCCTGCTCGAGCCAATTGTGGAGATAGGCATCGTTAGGATCCAGGTGGGGCGGGGCCAACCCGGCAAGATGCGATGGCGGACATCCATAGTGGGGTGGGGGTGGCGGCGACACGTATCCATCTACCGGAATCTGGCATGGGTCAAGGAATCCAAAGAGCATGTTGCCTACCGCAATACTATCGGGGGGTGACGGATTGCTTGGGGTGGGAGGTAGCTGCTTAGGACCTGGCAGCACGGCGAGGTCACCTAACGCGTTTGCGATCATTCCTCCTGAACCGAACACCTGATAGATATTGTCGGCGAAATTCGTGCGGGCAATGATGTGGTTCCATACTTCTTTCGGGGTGATCCACATCAGGCGGTCATTGTTTGTCGAACTTCCGGAGTCCCCCATCTGAACGATGACGGTCGAAGCGGTCGACGGAAGCGCGGGATTGATACTGTCAATATACGCAGAATACCCAGTCCCCTGCCGGCCGCAAGGGTTGGCGGAATTGCTGCGCGACTGCGTCGCGAGCGGACCGCCGACGGCGAAGACGACGACCGCGGCGCCGCCACTATCGTCTACGTTTGTCGGGTTATTTGGTGTGACAATGGGATTGCCATTCTTGTCGTTGATCTGAAACTGTCCCTGAGTGTCCCAGTTCATCGGTACCGTCTTGGGTAGGTTCTTGTAGGCGCCGGATACGGCGTACCAAAGGCATTCTCCGTCCGCATCACGGAGCACCGGGACCCCCAGTGTCGCATAGGGCAACAACCCGACAACCGCTTGGCCTGTCGATCCACAGGGACTCTGGCTGATGCCGTCTCCGTTTGTGTCCGGACACGGGAAATACCCGAACACCTCGCCCGGATGAGTATCGCTATAGGTGATTGCATAGCCGATCAAGGCTTCTTTGGCCTGCGCAAGGGCGGCAGCGGTGATCGCGTCGCGCTCGACGCGCACTCGGGCAGTTTGGGATTGGCCGACGACGAAATACAGCGCGCCGACCACCATTATGACCAGCATGATCAGCAAAGCGGCACCGTGCTCTTGGCCCGGCCGGCTTGTACGTCTGGACTGGCCGTTCATCGCCCTAATGCCCCTCAACGGAAGCCCGCCGGCGTATCGTGCCGCCGCGGAGCAGTTCGGCGGTTTCCCGGGTGCCGCGGTTCACCGACTCGCCGACGCGCAGTTCGGCTGGTGCTTCGTCGCCCGCCGATACGGCCGCCGCGCCGGGTTCCCGTGGCGAAAGCCGCACGGCCACGCCGGCACTGTCGCTGCGTTCGTTCTGCGCCACGCCGTTGACCCATACGGTTGTCCTGCCGCTGCTGCGCCGGACGATGCCGTCGAGCTGCAGGCTGCCGCCCTGGATGGTGCGGGTCTCCTGGATGTTGTACTGGCGCTGGCGGTCCAGCGCGGCGCGTCTCTCCGGGGTGAAGAACAGTCGCCCCAGCGCCTCCGCGGCGGCTGGCGGCGCCGGCAGGACCAGGGCCGGCAGCAGTGCGGCCAGCAGGCGGACTCGCGGCGGCGCTCTCATTTCTTCTCCCGCAGCGTGATCCAGTCGACCAGGCACTGGGCGCTGAGCTGGGCCGCGCTGGCGGCGCGGTCGCTGTCGGCGCCGATGCGCTCGACGCTGCAGTTGCGCACGCGGATGAAGGCTTGAACATTGTCGCGCAGGTCGGCCAGGAAAGTGAGCAGGTCTTCCTCGTGCAACAGGGCCATCTGCAGGCGCATCGTGCTCGACATGAATTCGAAGGCCCCGGCGCCGCCCGGCAGCAGCGCCGGATCGAGCGGCTGCTGCGGCGCCAACTCGTACTGCACATCGATCAGCCGGCGGGCCTGCTTGATCTTGCGGATCTGCTCGACCCAGTCGAGCCGGTGCTCCTGGCCGATCAGGCCGCGGGCGTCGAGGTCGCGATAGCGTTCGATCTTGCCGCGCAAGTCCCGCTCCTCGTCGCGGGCGCGCGCCAGCTTGGCGCGGATGTCGCGTTGTTCCGCCACGGCGCTCCGTTCGTCGCTGGCGACGCCTTTGACGAAAGACTCGCCGGCGACGCCGGCGGCAATGGCGACGAGGGCGCAGACCGCCAGGAGCGCCAGGTTCCAGCGCAGCTTCTTCAACTGTTTGAGCGCCGTCTTCCACATCATGCCGGCCCCAGCTTTATGATCATGCGCAGCGAAAACCGTGGTGCGCTGACGCTGACCGCCATGTCCCCATCGCTGCGGAGGGACTTCCCCGATTCGATGTCGAAAGGCATCGTCAGCACCCGCACCTGAACGTTGGGCTCGCGGCGCAGCCGCGCGGCGAAGCCGTCGACGGCGTCGAGTATGGCCCGGTGGTCGTTGACCATGGTGATCGGCAGCAGGCCGTGGATGTCGGCGATGGCGAAAACTTCACCGCCCGGCCGGGCGGTTGGCGTCGCCGCGGCTGCCGCGGCGCCTGCCGTTGGGGTTTCATCGGAATTGGCCGAGACCAGCCAGTCGATGCGGCTGATGTCGATGCTGGCGCTGTCCTGCAGCGCCCGGCTGATCGCGACGTAGCTGGCGTCGAGCGCCGGCGAGCGCCGCTCCAGTTCCTCGAAGCGGTTGACGGCGGCGCGCACGTTTTCCGCGCCTTGCGGCGTCGGCGGCAGGGCGCGCATGATGTTGTCGTAGCGCAGGCGTTCGGCGGCGGTTTCGGCGCGCATCGCGGCGGTGTCGGTGCGCGTGCTGGTGAAGTCGTAGGCCTGCCGCGCCGAGAACAGCAGCGCCCCGACCAGCAGGGTCGCCGCCACACGATTGATGCCGACGCGGGTCTGCCAGAGCCTGTAGCTGTGCCGGTCGGGCGACGGCAGCAGCTGGTGGCGCGGCGGCCGGCGGGCGACGAGATGGAGGAACGGGGCGTCCCGGTGCGCCGCGGCCAAGTCGCCCTGCAGGCCGTGTTCCTTGGCCTTGGCCGCCAGGTCTAGGTAGGCGAAACGTAGTTCCTCGCTGTCGACGCACGCCAGCCGGTAGGCGGCGACCTCGGCAGGATGGCAGAGGATCAGCGTGGTCAGTGGCGCGCCGTGGCCGAGCAGCCGCTGGCCGGACAGGTACTGGTAGATGCTGACCGATTCCGCCGCCGCCACCGCGGGTGCATCGGCGCTGCCGCCGGGCAGCGGCGTCAGGCGGGAGAAGCGCAGCTGGCCGTGCTCGAAGAAGGTCTGCCGGAGTCCTCCCCGGGTGACGGTGATGATCAGGGATTGCGGCAGCGCCGCGATCGTCTTGTTGACCAGGCTGGCGACCACCAGCGGCAGCGTGTACAGGCCGCGTACCTGACTTTCGCTGTCGCGCAGGACGCCGAGCCAGCCCTCGAAGTGTTGCGGCCGCGGCAGGGCGACGAAGAGCATCCGCTCGTCGCGCCGGCCGGACTTTTCGCGGCCCTGGGGAATCGCCGTCGCCAGCGGCGTGCCGTAGAAATGCTGGCCGAGCTTGCGCCGGATCATCGCCCGGCGGTCGGAGCCCTGGATGTAGGGCATCCTTTCGAGCTGGAAGCCCTCTTCGGCGACGTCGGCGACGATGGCGAAGAGGCTGTGCCGATGTTGGCGCAGGTATTCCGAGAATGCCGCGAAGCCGGCCTCGTCGGGGGCGTACTCGCCCTCGCCGAGCAGTCGCCCGCCGTCGGCGTGGAAGGCCGCCAGGCCATCGGCATCGATCAGCAGGACACGCGTCTGCGCCATCGTCGTTCAGAACTTCAGCTTGGTGATCACGTCGTAGATCGGCCCGAGCACCGCCAGCATCACCCAGCCGAGGATCACGCCGACGATGACGGTCATCATCGGCTCGATCATCGACTGGGCGCGCTCGATCGATTCGCGCACGTCGCGGGTGTAGAAATAGCCGACGTTGGCCAGCGCCGTGTCCAGTCCGCCGGTGTTCTCGCCGACGCGCAGCATGCGGATCACCAGCGGCGGGAAGAGGCCGACGTTCTGGAAGGCGACGGTGATCTGCTGCCCTTCGCCGATCATCTGGCCGATCTCCTCGAGGCCTTCGCGGATGACGACATTGCCGACGATGGCTTCGGTGATGCGGATCGAATCGAGGATCGAAATCCCGGCGGCATAGAGCATCGCGAACACGCCGGCAAAACGCGATAGGATGATCTTGCGCAGGATGTCGCCGACCACCGGCAGGCGCAGCTTCATGCCGTCGAATCTGCGCCGCACCGCCGGATTGGTGCGGAGGGCGGCCTGCAGCACCAGCACGGCGACGATGGGCACGATCAGGATCACGTACCAGTAATTGACGAAGAAATTCGAGACGGCGATGAGTATCTTGGTCTGCAGCGGCAGGTCCTGACCCATGTTGCTGATGAAGCCGGCCATCTTCGGCACCAGGTAGATCATCAGGAAGAAGGTCACGCCGAGGACGACGACGCCGAGGAAGGCCGGGTAGGTGACGAGTTTCTTGGTATGGGCGGCCAGTTCGTCCTGCCATTTCAGCGAGTCCACCAGGCCCTTCAGCACTTCGGGCAGCGTCCCCGAATCCTCGCCGGCGCGGATCAGGGCGGCGAACACCGCGTCGAACACCTTCGGGTGGTCGCGCATGGCCTGGGACAGCGTCTTGCCGCCCTCGATGCTCTCGACGAGAGAGGCGATGACTTCGCGGAAGCGCGGATTGACCAGGCTGTCGCGCAGGTCAACCAGGCCCTCGATGATCGGTACGCCGGCCCTGGCCAACTGCTCGAGGTGAAAGCAGAAATTGATCAGCTCGCGGCGCGAGACGCTGCCGCCACCGAACAGCGCCACCTGCTTGACCGGACTGCCGTTGATGAAGTCGAGCTCGAGGCGCTTCAGGCGCATTTCGAGATCGATGAGGTTCACGGCGTCCATCCGGCCATGGACGAAGTGGCCGACCTGGTTCATCGCCTTGTAGGCGTAGGTGGCCATGGGCCCTACATCCTCTCGGTGAGGTCGGTGACGCGGGCGACCTCTTCGAGCGAGGTCGAACCCTCGATGACGCGGCGCAGGCCGTCGTCGGCGAGCGTCCTGAAGCCCTTGGAGACCGCCGCGTTCTGGATCTCCCTGGCGGTGCCGCGGCGGGCGACCAACTCGTCGAGGTCGCCGTCCATGCGCAGCACTTCCATGATCGCCTGGCGGCCGCGATAACCCTGGAATTCGCAGTGGTCGCAGCCGACGGCGCGGTAGATGATCGGCGAGGGCTGCCCGGTCGCCGTGCCCAGCAGGCGTCGCTCGTGCGGCTCGGCGGCGTGGGCGCGGTGGCAGTGCGGGCAGAGGCGGCGTACCAGACGCTGGGCGATGACGCCGATGACGTTGCCGGCCAGGATGTCGGGCAGGATGCCGACGTCGAGCAGGCGCGGAAACGCGCCGATGGCCGAATTGGTGTGCAGCGTGGCGTACACCTGGTGGCCGGTCATCGCGGCGCGGAAGGCCATCTGCGCCGTGTCGGTGTCGCGGACCTCGCCGACCAGGATGACGTCGGGATCCTGGCGCATCATCGACCGTATGCCGTTGGCAAAGTCGAGCTTGGCCGCCTCGGCCACCGAGGTCTGGCGGATCATCGCCATCGGATACTCGACCGGATCCTCGAGGGTCATGATGTTGATGCCCTCGTCATTGATGTGGCTGAGCACCGAATACAGCGTGGTGGTCTTGCCGCTGCCGGTCGGACCGGTGACCAGGATGATGCCCTCGGGACGGGCGATCATCAGCTTGAGCAGGTCGAGCTTGGGATCGTCGAGGCCGAGCTGGTCGAGCGGGACGATGCCCTTCTGCCGGTCGAGGATGCGCAGCACGACGTTTTCGCCGTGGATGGTCGGCTGGGCGGCGACGCGGAAGTCGACCGGCCGGCCGCTGATGTGCAGGGAAATGCGGCCGTCCTGCGGCGCCCGCGTCTCGGCGATGTTCATGCCGCACATCACCTTGACGCGCACCGCCATCGCCGGCCAGTAGGACTTGTGCAGGGCGCGGATCTGGCGTAGCAGGCCGTCGATGCGGTAGCGGATGCGCAGGAAGTTGGCTTCGGGCTCGAAATGGACGTCCGAGGCTTCGCGCTTGACCGCGTCGGTCAGGATGGCGTCGATCAGGCGCACCACCGGCTGGCTGTATTCGTCCAGCGTCGCCGCCAGGCTGCGGTAGTCGATTTCGCCGGTCTCGATTTCGTGCAGGATGCCGTCGATCGACAATTCGTGGCCGTAATACTGGTCGATGGCCCGGGCAATTTCCGATTCGCCGGCGACCAGCGTCTCGATCAGCAGGTCGTGGGGAACCAGGGCTCGCAGCCGGTCCAGGGCGACGATGTCGTTGGGGTCGGCGATGGCGACCACCAGCCGGCGGCGGTCTCCGTCATAGTCGAGCGGCAGCAGGCGGTGGCGCTTGGCGAGCTCCTGGGGCACCAGCCGCAGCGCGGCGGCATCGACGATGGCATGGGAGATGTCGATCGACTTCTTGCCGAGCGATTCGCCGAGGGCGTCGCGCATCGTCGCTTCGGAGACGAAGCCGAGCGTGACCAGCAGCCGGCCGACCGGCTGGTTCGACTTCATCTGTTCGAGCAGGGCGATGCGCAGCTGGTCTTCGCTGATCACGCCCTGCGCGACCAGGATCTGGCCGATGGGACGACGCTGGGGGGTCGGTGAATTCATCCGCTGACTCCGAGTGGCGCCGGGCGGGCGCCGCCTCAGGGCTGCAGGTCGCGCAGGCGCGCGCTCACCTGGGCCGAGTCGAAGCCGGGCTGCCGGTGGGCCGCCGCCGCCAAAGCCAGATTGTAATACTGCGCCGCCAGTTTCGGCTGGTGCAGTTGGTCCAGGCTCACCGCCAGGTTGAACAGAAAGTCGGGGTTGTCGGCATCGCCCGTGTAGGCCTTGAAGTAGGCCTGCTGGGCCTCGTTCCAGCGGTCCTGGCGGGCATAGACGTTGCCGAGGGCGAAATGCAGCGCCGCCATCTCCGGCTGCGCCGCCAAAAGTGTCTTGAGGCGGCTTTCGGCCTGCAGCGGATCCATCCGCGCATTGAGGCCGATCAGCCCGGCCTGGGCCAGCGCATTCTTCGGGTCCGCTTCGAGGGCGCGCAAGTAATGGTTCGCCGCGTCCTCGGGACGGCCCTGGCGCAGCGCGATCGCGGCCAGGCCGAGCCAGGCGTCGCCGTTCTTCGGTTCGTTCTTCAGCAGTTGGTCGTAGTTGTTTCGCGCCGCGGCGAGATCGCCGGCGGTGTACGCCTCGTAAGCCCGGGAGAGTCCCGGATCGACGCGCAGGTTGGCCGTCGTGATGCGGATCGGCGCCTCGCCGTCGGCGGCCGGCGTGGCGCTCGGCGACGGTTCCCGTGGTGCCGTGTCGACGGCGTTGCGCTGCGGCTTCGCAGCCGCCATCGGCGGCTGGGCCGGGGGCGGCGCCGCATCGGCGGGGAGCGCCGGTGCTGAGGGGGAGCGGGACGCCGTCGGCGCGGCCGCGTAGACGCCCGAAGCGGGGGGCCGCAATTGGAGCCAGAAATAAATGCCGCCGCCGGCGATGGCCAGCAGCACCAGGCTGCCGACGGCGAGGCCGAAGAACGGGCTTCGAGCCGGCGGCTCCTTGGCCTCGAACAGATTCTGCGCGGCGGCGCGCTCCGCCGCCGTCGGTTCGGCCGCTGCGCCCTGTCCTCGCGGCCGTGCCGGGGCCCGGCGCGCCGCCACCGCTTCGCCGCCACCCGACTCCGGCGGGAAGAATTCGTTGTCGTGGAACTCCTGCCCGATATTCGGCGCCGCGTCCGCACCCTTAGGGGAGCGCGGCTCGATCCCACCGGCGCCGCGCGCCGCATCCAGGGGCGCCAGTTCGAGTCCCGCCGGCGCTTGCGCCGGCGCCGCGCCGCCCTGGGCCTGGCGCTTGGCCTGTTCGGCCTTGCGCAGCGCCTCCATCAGGAGGCTCACTGGGCAGAGTCTCCCGTCAGTGGGCGTTGCCGAGCCGGTGGGACAAAGAAATCCCGATCCGGTAATTGGCTGCGAAGATTGCGGTAATCGCCATTCATACTTGGGTCGCGAATTACAATAGGCCGGAGAAAGATCACCAGTTCGGTCTTCGTGTTGGTGTCATCTCGGTTCCGGAAAAAGTTTCCTATGATTGGGAGGCTGCCGAGGAGTGGAACTGCATTAGTTGTGTAGTCGATCTTATCTTCCATTAGGCCGCCCATCACGGCGACCTCCCCATTGGAAAGGCGCAGCATCGACTCCATTTCTCGAGTCTGAATTTCAGGCACGATGTTCTGGATACCGGCGGGAATACTCGGGTTCGGATCAATTTTTCCAGGGCCGAATGTACTGGAGATCGTCGGTCTCACATTCAGCAGCACGACATCGTTCTCGCTAATCTGCGGCGTTACGCTCATTACCAGCCCAACAGACACAGACTGCGGAGTCGTTGTAACGGCGGTGGTTTGGGCGCCCTGGGTTGTCGTTGTATTCGCTTCGACATGAAAATAGACAATGTTATTGACTACCTTCAGTAGCGCGGTTTGATTGTTAAGCACGCTGATCTTTGGACTTGAAAGTACCTTGACGGTCCCGAATGTCTCCAGTAGCGAGATCGTCGATGAAATGCCTAAACCCGGTGCAACGTAGTTTAGAAGGAAAGTTGTTGCCTGGGCGTTGAATGGATCTGGCACCGGATTGCCCGTTGGGTTTTGCGCGACAGAAAATCCTGCGCTACCAGGCGGGTTGCGTAAGGTGCGGAGGCTTTGCCAATTGATGCCCTGCTTATACGCATCGCTAAGAGTTACCTCGGCTATGGTGGCTTCGATCATCACTTGGCGTTTGGAATTTACCGTCACTAGATCCAGATATTCTTGAATTTTCTCGTGCTGACGCGAACTTGCGCGGACAACCACTACCCCAGCTTCGGAATTGACGATGACCGAGGCTGCTTCCCGAAACGTAGTGCGACGCACAACTGTTGTCCCGGCCTGTTGCAATGTCGCGGGGTTGGGACTGCCAGCAATATTGGGCTGACTCGCGTTAGAGCGACCGCCTCCAGCATTATGGGTTTGTGATCCCGTTCCTGTCGTCGACTGCTGGTCGACCCGTTCAACCACTGTCTCGCTAGAACCTTCGGGGAGAATTTTGTCGGTTTCGCGAAGGATGTCCTTGATGTTCTTTTCCAGAACGTCCCAGAAGTGGTTCTGCGCTGAACTCTTGACGGCCGTTGTTGAATTGTTGCCCTCAACGGACGATGTGCCGGACGCACCAGCTGTCGCTGCACTGCTGGTCGATGCAATCTGCGTATTGATCGAGACTGCTCCGCTAACATCGCGGGACATATTTACATAGTCGACCTTGTAGGTGCGCAGGAACGGCGAATCCGGCATGACGGATAGATTGGGGCCGTCGAGTTCCCAGCGCATGTCAATCTGCCTGGAGATGCGATTGAGCAGCTGCGGCAGAGTCTGGTCGATGGCGTTCATCGTCACCGTGCCGGCAATGCCAGGATGCACATCGACATTGATCTTGGCATCGCGGGCCAGGGCGAACAGCAGGTCCTGGGCGCGGATGTTGTTGACCACGACGCTGTAGGTTTCGGTCTTGGCCGCGGCCTTGGGCGGCGGCAGGGTGGCGATGGTCTGGACGGGCGCCGGGATTTTCGGGGCCGCGGCCGGCGGCGGGGTTTCGCCGCTGAGGTGCCCGGCCGACGGCGGCTGGACCGGCGCGTTGCTGCAGGCCGCCAGGGCAGAGAGAAATACGGCGGCAAGGGGCAGGCGGAGGCTCATGTGCGGCGTCGATGGCGCTGTAATTTTGCGGGCGCAAAGATGGTAGCACACCAACATTGAAATACAAGGCGCCGATTATTCAGTCCTGGCGCTGGTTTCGGCACTTTGCCTCAGCGCTGCCGCAGCCGCCCCACCTGGCGCGGAAAGGGCCGGCCGGCGCGCAGCGGCTCGGGCAATTGCGCGGCGGCCTGGAGCGCCGCTCGCCGCGTCTCATAGTCGCCGTAGATGATGCCGATGCGCCGCGTGTCGTCGACGGCGGCGACATAGACGCGCAGTGCCGCCGGGTCGAGCCTGACGCGGGCCCGCGCCAGGAAGGATTCCACTTCGCCGGCGGCGCCGGCATCGGCCGCGAGCAGCTGGACGAACCAGTGGTCGTCGGGGCAGTCGGACAGCCAGCGGGAAGTCTCCTGGAGGTGTTGCCGGGTCAGCGGTCCGAAGTCATCCGTCATCACGGCGGCGCTCGCCGGCGCCGCCGCCGCCTCGCCTTGCCCGGCCGGGCCGGCAGGCGCCGCGGCGGGTGCGGGTGGTGCCGGCGCCGCTGCGGGTGGTGGCGTGGCTGCCGCTGCCGCCAACGCCGGTGGTGGTGTGGGCGCGGGCGCCGCCGCCGCGGGCGGCGGATCTGCTGGTGGCGGCGCGAAACCGCCGCCGCGCAGGACCACGGCGGCGCCGGCGACCGCGCCGGCCAAGGCGACGGCGGCCGCCAGCCGCAGCCTGGGGCGGCGCCACAGGGGCAGGGCGTAGCGGGCATCGCGAATGGCTGCCCGGGCCTGCCGCTGCCCGATCTGGTGGCTGTTTTCGGAAAAGGCCGCCAGCAGCGCCTTGTCGGCCAGGATGTTGATGCGCCGGGTGAGCCCGAGGGAGGCGGCGGCGATCCGCTTCACGGCCGCCGGCGTGAAGACGTCCGGGCCGCGGTAGCCGGCGGCCCGCATGCGGAAGCGGAGGTACTCGGCGATGTCGTCGCGCAGCAGCGGCTCGAGGGTGAAATGCTGGGTGATCCGTTCGCGCAGTTGCCTCATGTCGGGGCGCGCCAGGGTGGCATCGAGCTCAGGCTGGCCGAACAGGACGAGTTGCAGCAGCTTGTGCTGGTTCGATTCGAGGTTCGACAGCAGGCGGATCTCTTCGAGGGTTTCCGCCGGCATGGCGTGTGCCTCGTCGATCAGCACGACGACCCGGCGGCCGGCGGCGTAGAGCTCGATCAGCTTCTGCTGCAGCAGGCGCAGCAGCGTGCTGAGCCGGGTTTCCGGCGGCATGGCGAGCTGCAGATCCTCGGCGATGGCGAAGAGCATGTCGTCGCGGGACAGCGACGGGTTGGCGAGGTAGATGGTGACGACATGCCCGGGCAGCCGCTCCATGAGGACGCGGCAGAGCATGGTCTTGCCGCTGCCGACCTCGCTGCCGACCTGTATTATGCCCTCGTCATTAGCGATGGCGTAGATCAGCGCCTCCAGGGTGGCGCCACGGCCGGCGCCGGCGAAGAAGAAGTCGGTGTGCGGGGTGATGCGGAACGGCGCCTCGGCGAGCCCGAAATGGTCGAGGTACATCGACTCAATCGTCCCCGTCGGCGGGCAGCGGCCGCGCCCGCGACAGGGCCTCGATCCGGTTGTACAGCGTGGTGCGGTTGATTCCGAGCAGCCGCGCCGCCTGGCTGACGTTGCCGCGGGCCAGCCGCTGCGCCGCTTCGACGTAGGCCTCTTCCCAGCGGGCCAGGGTCTCGTCGAGGTTGAAGGCGTCACGGCTTTGCAACTGGCGCATGGCCGCTTCGAGCAAGGCCTCGGGATCGCGGGGCGGCACCCAGGATGCCGCTTCGCGGCCGGCCGGGATGTCGAACTCGGCTTCCAGTTCCTCGGCGGACACGGTCCGGCCCGGATGTTTGGCCGACAGGCGGATGACGATGTTGCGCAACTCGCGGACGTTGCCGGGAAAGCCGTAGTCGAGCCAGCGCGTCTCGGCGCCGGCGCTCAGGGAAAAGGGCGGCTGGCCGCTCTGGGCGGCACTGAGGCGGCGGTAGTGGTCGAGCAGCAGGAAGCGGTCGCGGCCCATGTCGCGCAGCGCCGGCACGGTGACGGTGAACACCGACAGGCGATGGTAGAGATCGGCGCGAAAGCGCCCCTCGCGCACCTCGCGGCGCAGGTCGCGGTTGGTCGCCGCAATGACGCGTGCATGACTGCGGCGCGTCTGGGTCTCGCCGACCCGCTGGAATTCGCCGTTTTCGAGGACGCGCAGCAGCTTCGGCTGCAGCTCGAGCGGCAGTTCGCCGATCTCGTCGAGGAACAGCGTGCCGTCGGCGGCGTCCTCGAAATAGCCGGCGCGGGCGCCGCCGGCGCCGGTGAAGGCCCCCCGGGCGTGGCCGAACAGGGTCGGTTCGACCAGGGCCGGCGAGATCGCCGCACAGTTGAGGGCGAAAAACGGCCGCTGGCGGCGTTCGGTCAGGCGGTGCAGGCAGCAGCCGGCGACGATCTCCTTGCCGCTGCCCGACTCGCCTTCGATCAGCACCGGAAACGGCGAGTTGGCGTACTGGCGCAACTGGACGCGCAGCTTCTGCATCGCCAGGCTTTCGCCGACGAGCGTGCAACTGTCATCGGCCTCCTCGACCCGCGCCTCGGTCTTGGGGTAGGACAGTGCCCGACGCAGGGTCTCGCGCAGCGTGGCCGGGTCGGCCGGTTTGGCGACGAAGTCGGCGGCGCCCAGGGCCCGCGCGTGGCGTGCGCTTTCCACGCCGTCCTGCCCGGAGAGCACGACGATCTGCATGGCCGGCGAATGGGCCAGCAGGTCGCCGATCAGCGCGTACCCCTCGTCGGGCCGGTGCGGCAGCGGCGGCAGGCCGAGATCGACCAGGGCCAGCTGCGGCGGCTTGGCCGCGCCGCGAATGTGCTCGACCGCCTCGGATCGCGAGGCTGCCGTGACGACAGCGAAATCGCTGCCGAGAAAAAAGGCCAGCGAATCCCGGATCAGGGGATCGTCGTCACAGATCAGCAGGGTGGGCTTGACTGGCGTGATCATGGCGTCCGCAGAAATCGTCCCGTCATGATAGCCGAAACCTGCCGGCCGATAGCGGCGCGGCCCCGGACCCGGCGCATGGCCGGCGGCTGCCGCCCGTGCCGCAGTTCATGCCCGGCGGCACGGCGCGCGGCGGCCACCCGGTGGCTTCTGGTAGAATCCGCCGGTTTTTCCCCTGGTCCAGACCCGAGTGTCCAGCGAACCCCTGGTCAAACTCAGCAACGTCAATTTCGCCTACGACCGCCGGCCGGTCCTGAGCGGGATCAACCTCGAGATTCCGCGGGGCAAGGTCGTCGCCATCATGGGCAGCAGCGGTTGCGGCAAGACCACCACGCTGCGCCTCATCGGCGGCCAGCTGAAGCCGACTTCGGGCGAGGTCCGGGTGGCCGGCCGGGTGGTACACGAACTCGACGCCGACGGCCTCTACGAGCTGCGCCGGCGCATGGGCATGCTGTTCCAGTTCGGGGCCTTGTTCACCGACATGTCGGTCTATGACAATGTTGCGTTCCAGATGCGCGAACATACCGACCTGCCCGAGGCCCTGATTCACGACCTGGTGCTGATGAAGCTGCACGCCGTCGGGCTGCGCGGCGCCCACGGCCTGATGCCCGCGGAGCTGTCCGGCGGCATGGCGCGCCGCGTCGCGCTGGCCCGCGCCATCGCCCTCGACCCGATGCTGATCATGTACGACGAGCCCTTCGCCGGCCTCGATCCGATTTCCCTGTCCATCGTCGGCGTGCTGATCCGCAAGCTCAACGACGCCCTGGGGGCCACTTCCATCGTCGTTACCCACGACGTCCAGGAGTCGCTGAAGATCGTTGACTACGTCTATTTCGTCTCCGACGGCAAGATCGTCGCCGAGGGGACGGCGCCGGAGATGAAGTCGTCGGCCGCGCCTTATGTGCACCAGTTCGTCTGGGGCGAGGCCGACGGTCCGGTGCCGTTCCACTACCCCGCCAGCCCCTATGCCGACGAGATACTCGAACAGGCGCCGCGCCGTGGCTAGCCGCATCGCCCAGGCCATCGAGGGGCTCGGCAACAGCGTCACCAACCGCATCTGGCGGCTGGGCTTCGCGGCGCGTTTCCTGGCAATGACGCTGGTCTATTCCGGGATGGCCCTGCGGCGCTTCCACCTGACCATCCGGGAACTCTATTTCACCGGCGTGCTGTCGCTGATCATCATTGTCGTCTCCGGCCTGTTCGTCGGCATGGTGCTCGGCCTGCAAGGCTACGATACCCTGCAGCGCTACGGCTCCAGCGAGGCGCTGGGCATCCTCGTGGCGCTGTCGCTGGTGCGCGAACTCGGGCCGGTGGTCGCCGCGCTGCTGTTCGCCAGCCGGGCCGGCTCGGCGATCACCGCCGAAATCGGCCTGATGAAGGCCACCGAGCAGCTTTCGGCGATGGAAATGATGGCGGTGAATCCGATCGCCCGGGTCGTCGCGCCGCGCTTCTGGGCCGGGGTCATCTCGATGCCGCTGCTGGCGGCGATGTTCTCGGCGCTGGGTATATTCGGCGGCTACTTGGTCGGGGTGCAGCTGATCGGCGTCGACGAGGGTTCGTTCTGGTCGCAGATGCAGGCTGCGGTCGATTTCCGCGAAGATATCCTCAACGGCGTCATCAAGAGTTTCGTCTTCGGCGTTATTGTCAGCTGGATCGCCGTATTCGAAGGCTACGACGCGGATCCGACGGCAGAAGGCGTCTCGCGCGCCACGACGCATACCGTGGTCACGTCGTCACTGGCGATCCTGGCCGCCGATTTCATCCTCACCGCATTGATGTTTCGGGGAACGTAAATGAATCGTGCCACCCTCGACCTCTGGGTCGGAGTATTCGTCGCCGTCGGTCTCGGCGCGCTACTGTTCCTGGCGCTCAAGGTCGGCAACCTCGCCTCGGCCAGTAGCGGCGAAACATATCGGCTGCAGGCCAGATTTGATAACATCGGGGGGTTGAAGGTGCGTGCCGCGGTCAAGAGCGCCGGCGTCGTGGTCGGCCGCGTCGCGGAAATCCGCTTCGACCAGGAAGCGTATGTTGCCGTCGTGACGATGAATATCGACGGCCGCTACAAGTTTCCGCGCGACACCTTTGCGACGATCAACACCTCGGGGCTGCTCGGCGAGCAGTACGTCGGTTTCGAGGTCGGCGGCGATGCCCAGATGCTGAGCGACGGCGATGCGATCAAGAAGACGCAGTCGGCCGTCGTGCTGGAGAAGCTGATCAGCCAGTTCATGTTCAACAAGGCGGCCGAGGACGGCGGCAAGAAATGAGCGGCGCCTAAGGAAGGACGTATGACCGGTGCAATGCGAAAGGGAACAGATCGTGGCTAAGACCGTCATCGGACGCGCGACCGGGATTGCGCTCCTTGCTGCGGCCCTGCTCGGCGGGTGCGCCACATCGGGCAATCCCAAGGATCCGATCGAGGGCTTGAACCGGGCCGTCTTCGGCATCAACGAAGGCCTCGACAAGGCCGTGATCAAGCCCGTGGCACTGGGCTACGAGGCCGCTTTGCCGACGCCGGTGCGCACTGGCGTGTCGAATTTCTTTGCCAACGTCGCCGACGTCTTCATCGCCGTCAACAACCTGCTCCAAGGCAAGCCCGGCGATGCGGCCAGCGATATCGGCCGCTTCGCCATCAACAGCACGGTCGGCATCCTCGGCCTTTTCGACGTGGCCAGCGACCTCGGCCTGGAAAAGCACGACGAGGACTTCGGCCAGACCTTCGGTCGCTGGGGCGTCGGCGACGGCGCCTACATCGTCCTGCCGTTCCTCGGACCGAGCACGGCCCGCGATACCGTCGGCTGGGTCTTCGACATCAAGGCCGACCCGGTCGCCAACGAGGGCCGCGTCGCGACCCGCAACGTGCTGGTCGCCACGCGCATCGTCAGCGACCGCGTCAATGCCCTGCCTGCCGACAAGGTGATCGAGGAGGCGGCGCTCGACAAGTATTCCTACGTCCGCGATGCTTTCCTGCAGCGGCGCCGCAACAAGATCTACGACGGCAATCCGCCCCGCGAGAAGGATCAGGACAGCTATTACGAGCCCGCCGGCGGCGTCGCCACGGCGGCGGCCAATGAATCCGCAGCGGCCCCGCCGCGGTCGAACGGCGAGGCCGTCGGCGCTGCCGATGCGCCGGCGCGATGAGCCGCGTTCCCCGCAACCCTCCGTATCGACAAGGATCACTCGCGATGAAGTGGCTGTACGCAACTCTATTCGCCTGCTGCGCCTGCGCCGCGGTGCAGGCGCAGCAGGCAACGCCGCCCGACGTGCTGGTCAAGAACGTGACCAGCGAAGTGCTCGATATCGTCCGCAAGGACAAGGACATCCAGTCGGGCAGCAGCCGCAAGGTCATCGAACTGGTCGATGCCAAGGTGCTGCCGCATTTCAATTTCGGCCACATGACGGCGCTGGCCGTGGCCCGCGACTGGCGCCAGGCGACGCCGGCGCAACAGAAGACCCTGACCGACGAATTCCGCACCCTGCTGGTCCGAACCTATTCCAAGGCGCTCACCGAGTACCGCAACCAGACGCTCGACTACAAGCCGTTCGCCATGAAGCCGACCGATACCGACGTCAAGGTGCGGACTCTGATCGTCCAGCCCGGCGGCAAGCCGGTCGCACTCGACTACTATCTCGAAAAGGTCGGCAGCGACTGGCAGGTCTATGACATCGAGGTATCCGGGGTCAGCCTCGTCACCAACTACCGTGCCGAATTCGCCAACGAGATCCGCAGTGGCGGCATCGACGGACTGATCAAGGCGCTGCAGGAGAAGAATCGCGCCGTCGGCGACAAGACCGCGGCGGCCAAGCAATGATCCGCGCCGTCGGCGAGCGGCTCGAAGTCGAGGCGCCGATGACCCTGGCCACGGCGTCGGTACTACTGGCGGCGGGAATCGCGGCCTTCGCCGACGGCCCGACGGTGTTCGACCTTAGCCGCGTCGCCGAGGTCGATTCGTCGGGACTGGCCGTCGTTTTCGCCTGGCAGCGGGCCGCCCGCGAACGAGGCGCATCGATCCGGGTCGTCAATCCGCCACCGAACCTTCTCTCCCTCGCCGAGGTCTACGGCGTGGCCGACCTGGTTCCGCTGGCCTGAGGCGCCGCTCGGCGTCTTGTCCGGCGATGGTCGCGGCGGTCCGGATCGATCAGGTCGCCAAGCGGTTCGGGGCGATCCAGGCCCTGGCCGGAATCGATCTCGAAATCGGACAGGGCGAATTCTTCGGATTGCTGGGCCCCAACGGGGCCGGCAAGACGACCCTGATTTCGGCCCTGGCCGGCTTGGTCCGCCTCGATGCCGGGCGCATCGAGGCGATGGGGCACGACGTGGTCACGGATTACCGCAAGGCGCGGCGCAGCCTCGGTGTGGTGCCCCAGGAACTGGTCTTCGATCCGTTCTTCACTGTGCGCGAGACGCTGCAGATCCAGGCCGGCTATTTCGGCATCGGCAAATCGACGGCGCGCGAGGCCTGGATCGACGAAATCCTCGACAACCTCGACCTGCGCAGCCGCGCCGGCGCCAACATGCGCACCCTGTCCGGCGGCATGAAGCGCCGCGTGCTGGTGGCCCAGGCGCTGGTCCACCGGCCGCCGGTGATCGTGCTCGACGAACCGACTGCCGGCGTTGACGTCGAATTGCGCCGGACGCTCTGGCAGTTCATCCGCCGCCTCAACCGCGACGGTCACACGATCCTGTTGACGACCCACTATCTCGACGAGGCCGAAAGCCTCTGCGGCCGCATCGCCATGCTCAAGGCCGGGCGCGTCGTGGCCCTGGACACGACGGCGAACCTGCTGCGGCGATTTTCCGCCCACGCGCTGCGCCTGCGCCTCGCCGATGGCCCGCTGCCGGCCGAGCTGGCGCGGCGCGGCGAGGACAAGGACGGCTACTGGACGCTGCCGCTGGATCGCTACGAGGACGTCGAGGCGGTGTTGGCGCAGTTGCGCAGCGCCGGCCGCAGGATCGAGGATCTGGAAATCGGCAAGCCGGATCTCGAGGACGTCTTCATCCGCGTCATGCGCGGCCCGAGTCCGGCGGCGGAGCCGCGCTTGCCGCAGAGCGGCGGCGGAGGCGGGCGGTGAGCGGCTTCTCGACGCTGCTCTACAAGGAGGTGCTGCGCTTCGCCAAGGTCGGCTTCCAGACCGTCGCGGCGCCGGTGCTGACGGCGCTGCTCTACCTGCTGATCTTTTCCCATGTCCTCGAATCGCGCCTCCGCGTCTATGACACCGTCCCGTACACGGCCTTCCTCGTGCCCGGCCTGGTGATGATGTCGGTGCTGCAGAACGCCTTCGCCAATTCCTCGTCCTCGCTGATCCAGTCGAAGGTCACCGGCAACATCGTTTTCGTCCTCCTGCCGCCGATTTCCTACCGCGAATTCTTCGCCGCCTATGTCGCCGCTGCGGTGGTCCGCGGCCTCGTCGTCGGCGCCGGCGTGCTGCTGGCGACGCTGTGGTTCGCGCCGCCGGGCTTCGAAGAGCCGGCCTGGATCGGTGCCTTCGCCCTGCTCGGCGGCGCCGTGCTCGGCAGCCTCGGCGTGATCGCCGGCATCTGGGCCGACAAGTTCGATCAGCTGGCCGCCTTCCAGAATTTCCTGATCATGCCGCTGACATTCCTGTCCGGGGTCTTCTATTCGGTCCATTCGCTGCCGCCGTTCTGGCAGCGGGTCTCCAACTTCAATCCGGTGTTCTACATGATCGACGGCTTCCGCTACGGCTTCTTCGGCAAGTCCGACGTCTCGCCGTGGCTGAGCCTCGCCGTCGCCGCCGGCTGTCTTGGCGTCACCACGGGGCTGAGCCTGGCGATGCTGAACCGTGGCTACAAACTGAGGACTTGACCATGCTAGCTCCGCAACAAATTCACGACTGGATTGCCGCCGGACTGCCGTGCGCGCACCTCGCCGTCGACGGCGATGGCCATCATTTCCAGGCCTTGATCGTCAGCGCGGAATTCGCCGGGCTGTCCCGTGTCAAGCGTCAGCAGCGTGTATACGCGGTTCTAAAGGACAGGCTCGACAGCGGCGAACTGCACGCGCTGTCGATGCAGACCCTGACGCCGGAAGAGTGGGAGGCGGCGGACCGTGGATAAATTGCTGATCGAGGGCGGCGTGCCGCTGTCCGGCGAGGTGGCCATTTCCGGGGCCAAGAACGCGGCGCTGCCGCTGCTCTGCGCGGCCCTGCTGACCGACGAGCCGCTGACCCTGTCCAATGTTCCCGAGCTCAACGACATCGCCACCATGCTCAGGTTGCTCGCCCAGATGGGTGTCCGGACGAGCCGCGACGGGGACACCGTCACTCTCGATGCCTCGGGGCTCGACAACCCCGTGGCGCCCTACGAGCTGGTCAAGACGATGCGCGCCTCCATCCTGGTGCTCGGGCCGCTGACGGCCCGCTGCGGCGAGGCCAAGGTAAGCCTGCCGGGCGGCTGCGCCATCGGCGCCCGGCCGGTCGACCAGCACATCAGGGGCCTGCAGGCGATGGGCGCCGAGGTCGCCGTCGAGCACGGCTATATCCACGCCCGGGCCACACAGCTTCGCGGTGCGCGGCTGTTCACCGACATCGTCACGGTCACCGGCACCGAGAACCTGATGATGGCGGCCTGCCTCGCCGAGGGCCAGACGGTCATCGAGAATGCCGCTCGGGAGCCCGAGGTCGTCGATCTCGCCAACTGCCTCAACGCCATGGGGGCGCGCATTTCCGGCGCCGGCGGCGACGTCATCCGCATCCAGGGCGTACCGCGCCTGTCGGGCGCGGTCCATCGCATCATGCCCGACCGGATCGAAACGGGTACCTATCTCTGCGCTGCGGCGGCGACCGGCGGCGAGATCCGGCTGACCGGAACCTCGACCAGCTATCTCGATGCCGTCGTCGACAAGCTGATGGATGCCGGCTGCGAGATCGAAGCGTCGCGCCAGGCGATCACCCTCAGGGCGCCGCCGCGCCTCAATGCCGTCAGCATACGGACGGCCCCCTACCCGGCCTTTCCGACCGACATGCAGGCCCAGTTCATGGCCATCAATGCGGTCGCCAAGGGGACGGCCGTGATCCGCGAGACGATCTTCGAGAACCGCTTCATGCATGCCGTCGAACTGATCCGCCTCGGCGCCGAAATCAAGGTCGATGGCAATTCGGCGGTGGTCACCGGCGTGTCCCGCCTGCAGGGTGCCACGGTCATGGCCACCGATCTGCGCGCCTCGGCGAGCCTGGTCGTGGCCGGACTGGTGGCCGAGGGCGAGACCCTGATCGAGCGCATCTATCACCTCGACCGCGGCTACGAACGGCTCGGCGAAAAGCTCGCGGCGCTCGGCGCCCGGGTGCGGCGGGTACGGTAGAATCGCCGCTTTGCCAGCGGATCCGCACGTGGACGGCATCACCATCGCCCTCTCCAAGGGTCGCATTTTCGAGGAAACCTTGCCGCTCCTGGCGGCGGCCGGCATCGTCCCCGAAGAGAATCCCGAGACCTCGCGCAAGCTGATCATCGCCACCAACCGCCGCGATGTCCGGGTCGTGATCGTTCGCGCCTCCGACACCCCGACCTACGTCCAATACGGCGCCGCCGACCTCGGCATCGCCGGCAAGGACGTGCTGCTCGAACACGGCGGCGCGGGGCTCTACCAGCCCCTCGACCTGAAGATCGCCCGGTGCCGGATGGCCGTGGCGGTGCCGGCCGGTTTCGACTACGCCGCCGCGGTGCGCCGCGGCGCGCGCCTGCGGGTGGCGACCAAGTACATTGCCACGGCCCGCGAGCATTTCGCAGCCAAGGGCGTCCATGTTGACCTGATCAAGCTCTACGGCTCGATGGAGCTAGCCCCGCTGGTCGGGCTGGCCGACGCCATCGTCGATCTGGTGTCCAGCGGAGCGACCTTGAAAGCCAACGACCTCGTCGCCGTCGAGGAGATCATGCCGATCTCGTCGCGCCTGATCGTCAACCAGGCGGCGCTGAAGTTGAAACGTGAGCTGCTGCAGCCCGTCGTCGACGCCTTCGCCGGAGCGGTCCGATGAGCGGGATGCGCCGCCTCGACACGCGGGACGCGGATTTCCTGGCGCGGCTGGATGCCCTGCTCGCCTTCGACAACTCGACCGACATGGCCATCGAGCGTACGGTCGCCGAAATCCTGGCCGCCGTGCGCAGCACCGGAGACGCGGCGGTGCTCGATTACACCCGCCGTTTCGATAGACTCGACGCCGGCTCAGTGGCCGAACTGGAACTGCCACGGGCCGATCTTGCCGCCGCCTTCGCCGGACTGCCGGCGGCCCGCCGCGCCGCCCTCGAACAGGCTGCGGCGCGTGTGCGCGCCTTCCACGAGCGGCAGAAAATGGAGTCCTGGGAGTACGCGGAAGCCGACGGTACGCGGCTCGGACAGAAAGTGACGGCCTTGGACCGCGTCGGCCTCTATGTGCCGGGCGGCAAGGCGGCTTACCCGTCGTCGGTGCTGATGAATGCGCTGCCGGCCAAGGTCGCCGGGGTCGGCGAACTGATCATGGTCGTGCCGACGCCGCGCGGCGAGAAAAACCCGCTGGTCCTCGCCGCGGCCCACCTGTGCGGCGTCGACCGGGTGTTCACCATCGGCGGCGCCCAGGCCGTGGCGGCGCTGGCCTACGGCACCGCGACGATTCCCCAGGTCGACAAGATCGTCGGGCCCGGCAACGCCTACGTCGCCGCGGCCAAGCGGCGCGTCTTCGGCAGCGTCGGCATCGACATGGTGGCCGGCCCGTCCGAGGTGCTGGTGATCGCCGACGCTGGCGCCAACCCGGACTGGGTGGCCATCGACCTGTTCGCCCAGGCCGAGCACGACGAGTTGGCGCAAGCCATCCTGCTTTGCCCCGACGCCGCCTTCATCGACCGGGTGGCGGCCAGCATCGACAAGCTGCTGCCGGACATGCCGCGCCGCGACGTGATCGCCGCTTCGCTGTCGGGCCGCGGTGCCCTGATCGAAGTCCGCGACCTCGACGAGGCCTGTGCCATCGCCAACCGGATCGCTCCCGAGCATCTCGAACTGGCCGTCGCCGAGCCGCGCACGCTGCTCGACAAGATCCGCCACGCCGGGGCGATTTTCATCGGCCATCACAGCAGCGAGTCGCTCGGCGACTACTGTGCCGGCCCCAACCACGTCCTGCCGACCTCGCGCAGCGCCCGGTTTTCGAGCCCCCTGGGCGTCTATGACTTCCAGAAGCGGACCAGCCTGATCGAAGTGTCGGCGGCCGGCGCCCGGACGCTCGGCCCCATCGCCGCAACGCTGGCCGAAGGCGAGGGCCTGATGGCCCACGCCAAGGCCGCCCAATTCCGCCTTTAGGCTGCGAGTATTTCGCCCAGGGCCGCGACCAGCGCCGCGCACTGGGCGTCGGTGCCGATGCTGATGCGCAGGAACTGCTCGATCCGCGGTTGGCGGAAGTGCCGAACGATGATGCTGCGGCTGCGCAGCGCCGCGGCCAGTTCGCCCGCGTCGCGCCGCGGATGCCGGGCGAAGATGAAGTTGGCGGCCGAGGGCAGCACCTCGAAGCCCAACGCCGCCAGCGCCGCGACGAGGGTGGCGCGCGTCTTCATGACCGCCTGGCGGGTGCGCTCGAAGTGATCGACATCCTCGAGCGCCGCGACGGCGCCGGCGATGGCCAGGCGGTCCAGGGGGTAGGAGTTGAAACTGTTCTTGACCCGCTCGAGAGCCTCGATCAGGTCCGTGTGGCCGACCGCGAAGCCGACGCGCAGGCCGGCCAGCGAGCGGGACTTAGACAGCGTTTGGACGACCAGCAGGTTCGGGTAGCGATTGACGAGGCTGATCGCCGTTTCGCCGCCGAAATCGACGTAGGCCTCGTCGATCACGATCACGGAGTCCGGGCTGCGCGCCAGCAGACGCTCGATGTCGGCCAGCGGCAGCGGGCGGCCGGTCGGCGCGTTGGGGTTGGCGAAGATGACACCGCCATTCTCGGCGAAGTAGTCCTCGACGCGGATGGCGTAGGATTCCGTCAGCGGCACGGTGCGGAAATCGATGCCGTGCAGGCGGCAATAAACCGGGTAGAAGCTGTAGCTGATGTCCGGGAACAGCAGCGGCTGGTCGTGCTTGAGCAGCGCCATGAAGACGTGGGCCAGCACTTCGTCGGAGCCGTTGCCGACGAACACCTGGCGCGCTTCGATGGCGGCGCCGGCGAAAGCGGCGGCGACCGCCTGTTTGACCCGCTCGGCATTGGGATCGGGGTAGAGGCGCAAGCTGTCTGCGGCGGCCTCGCGCAAGGCCTCGAGGACGCGCGGCGACGGGCCGTAGGGGTTCTCGTTGGTGTTGAGCTTGACGAGGTCCGGCAGCTGCGGCTGCTCGCCGGGGACGTAGGGCGTTAGGCCGCGGACGACGGCGCTCCAGTATCGGCTCATGGACGGCTCTGAGGGGGACGCGAAAGCGGTGGCGGACGGGCTAGGCGACGGAGCGCGAAATGGTATCATGCCAGCCTGTTTCGCTCGCTGCGCGCCGCTCACGGAGTGGCGCTCCATGATGGATATGCGCCAGGCCGAAATATCGCGCAACACCCTCGAGACCAAGGTCAAGGTCCGCGTGGACCTCGACGGCGCCGGCCGTTCGCGGCTGGCCACGGGCATCGGCTTCCTCGATCACATGCTGGACCAGATCGCCCGCCACGGCATGCTCGACCTCGATGTCGAGGCCCATGGCGATCTGCATATCGACGCCCACCACACCGTCGAAGACATCGGCATAACCCTGGGCCAGGCCGTGGCGGAGGCGGTCGGCGACAAGAAGGGGCTGACGCGCTACGGCCACGCCTACGTGCCGCTCGACGAGGCACTGACCCGGGTCGTCGTCGACCTGTCGGGGCGCCCCGGCCTGGTGTTCGAAGTGGCTTTCGTGCGCCCCACCATCGGCGACTTCGACGTCGACCTGGTGCGCGAGTTCTTCCAGGGCTTCGTCAATCACGCCGCCGTCACGGTCCATATCGACAACCTGCGCGGAGCGAATGCCCACCACCAGGCCGAGACCACCTTCAAGGCCTTCGGCCGGGCGCTGCGCATGGCCGTGGCGCCGGACCCGCGGGCGGCCGGGGCCGTGCCGTCGACCAAGGGCAGCCTTTGATCCGCTCATGAGCAGCACGGTCGCCGTCGTCGATTACGGCATGGGGAATCTGCGCTCGGTGGCCAAGGCCATCGAACACGTCGCGCCCGCCGCCCGGGTCCTCGTCACGGCAAACCCCGCGGACATCGCCGCGGCCGACCGGGTGGTCGTGCCGGGCCAGGGCGCCATGCCCGACTGCATGCGCGAACTGTCGGCCCGGGGCTTGCGCCCGGCGGTCGTTCGCGCAGCGGCGGACAAGCCCTTCCTCGGCATCTGCGTCGGCCTGCAAATGCTGTTCGGTCACGCCGAGGAAGGCGATGTCATGGGTCTCGGCCTGCTGCCCGGCCGCGTGCCGCGCTTTCCCGAGGCGGCGCTGACGGCGGCCGACGGCAGCCGCCTCAAGGTGCCCCACATGGGCTGGAACGCGGTCAACCAGGCCGAAGCGCATCCGCTCTGGGAGGGCATCGCCGATGGCGCCCGCTTCTATTTCGTGCACAGCTACTATGTCGAACCGGACACGCCGGAGCTGATCGCCGCCTCGACCGACTACGGTATCCCCTTTACCAGTGCGGTTGCCCGCGCTAACATCTTTGCCGTCCAATTCCATCCGGAGAAAAGCGCCCAGGCCGGGCTGCAGTTGCTCGGCAACTTCATGCGCTGGAAACCCTAGCCGACACGATCCGGGTGCCCCCTACGCCCGTTTTGCGAATCGCCGCCCACTGCCATGCTGCTCATTCCTGCGATCGATTTGAAAGATGGCCATTGCGTGCGCCTGAAGCAGGGCGCCATGGAAGATGCCACCGTGTTCTCCGAGGCGCCGGCGGCGATGGCCCGCCATTGGATCGAGCAGGGCGCGCGCCGCCTGCACCTGATCGACCTGAACGGCGCCTTCGCCGGCAGACCGAAAAACGAATCGGCCATCAAGGCGGTGCTGCGCGAGGTCGGCAGCGAGATTCCCGTGCAGCTCGGCGGGGGCATTCGCGATCTCGACACCATCGAGCGCTGCCTCGACGACGGCGTGAGCTATGTCATCATCGGCACCGCGGCGGTCAAGAATCCCGGTTTCCTGCACGATGCCTGCAGCGCCTTTCCCGGCCACATCATCGTCGGTCTGGACGCCAAGGACGGCAAGGTCGCCGTCGACGGCTGGTCGAAAATGACCGGCCACGACGTGATCGACCTGGCCAGGAAGTTCGAGGACTACGGCGTCGAGGCGGTCATCTACACCGACATCGGCCGCGACGGCATGATGAACGGCGTCAATGTCGATGCCACCGTCAAGCTCGCCCAGGCCCTGCGCATCCCCGTCATCGCCAGCGGCGGCATCGCCAGCGTCATGGATGTCCGGGCGCTTTGCGCGGTCCAGGACGAAGGCATATTCGGCGCCATTACCGGGCGGGCCATTTACGAAGGCAAGCTCGATTTCAGGGAGGCGCAGGCCGAGGCGGACAAGCTCTCTTCAGTCACGGAACAGGAGCCGGGGTGAGAAGCAAAGCCAGGCCGCTGCCGTCCGTCCCCGCCTGCCGCGGCCTTGCCGCATGTTAGCCAAGCGCATCATCCCCTGCCTCGACGTCAATGCCGGTCGCGTCGTCAAGGGTGTGAACTTCGTCGAACTGCGCGACGCCGGCGATCCGGTCGAGATCGCCCGGCGTTACGACGAACAGGGCGCCGACGAGCTCACCTTTCTCGATATCACCGCCAGTTCCGATGACCGCGACATCATCCTGCACGTCGTCGAGCGGGTCGCCGAGCAGGTCTTCATACCCCTGACCGTCGGCGGCGGCGTGCGCGCGGTCGCCGACGTGCGCCGCCTGCTCAATGCCGGCGCCGACAAGGTCAGCATGAACACGGCGGCGGTGAATAATCCGCAGCTCGTCGCCGACGCCTCGGCCAAGGTCGGCTCGCAGTGCATCGTCGTCGCCATAGACGCCAAGCAGTCCGGGCCCGGACGCTGGGAGGTATACACCCACGGCGGGCGCAAGGGCAGCGGCCGCGACGCCGTCGCCTGGGCGAGGCAGGTCGCCGGCCTCGGTGCCGGCGAAATCCTGCTCACCAGCATGGACCGCGACGGCACCCGGAACGGTTTCGACCTCGCCCTGACGCGGGCGGTCTCCGATGCCGTGCCGATCCCGGTGATCGCCAGCGGCGGCGTCGGCAGCTTGCAGCACCTGGCCGATGGGGTGATCGAGGGCCGGGCCGACGCCGTGCTCGCGGCCAGCATCTTCCATTACGGGGAATACACTGTGCGCCAAGCCAAGGAATACCTGCGCGGCCGCGGCATCGAGGTCCGCCTCTGATGCCCAACGCCACGTGGCTCAACGAGATCGGGTGGGACGACAACGGCCTCGTGCCGGTGATCGCCCAGGACGCGGCGAGCGGCGAGGTGCTGATGTTCGCCTGGATGAATCGCGAGGCGCTGGAGAAGACCGTGCAGACCGGCGAAGCCGTCTATTGGTCGCGCTCGCGGCGCAAGCTCTGGCACAAGGGCGAGGAATCGGGCCACTTCCAGACGGTGCGGGAAATGCGCATCGATTGCGACAACGACGTCATACTGCTGAAGATCGACCAGGCGGGCGGCATCGCCTGCCATACCGGACGGCGCAGCTGCTTCTTCAAACGTTTCGAGGCCGAGAGCTGGCAGGATGTCGAGCCGGTCTTGAAGGACCCCAAGGAAATCTACAAATGATCGATCTCGAAGTTATCCATCGCATCGGCGCCACGCTGGTCGAGCGCAAGGGTGCGGCCCCGGACTCCTCCTATGTCGCCGGCCTCTATGCCAAGGGCACCGACGCCATCTGCAAGAAGATTGCCGAGGAGGCGGCCGAGGTGATCATGGCCGCCAAGGACGGCGACCAACTGCACCTGGTGCGCGAGGTCACCGACCTGTGGTTCCACAGCCTGGTGCTGCTGGCCCATTGCGGCCTCGGCGTCGATGACGTCATGGTCGAGTTCCGGCGTCGCGAGGGCATTTCCGGCATCGACGAGAAGCGCAGCCGTGGCGACTGAGATGAGCGACTGCCTGTTCTGCAGGATCGCCCGTGGCGAGATTCCCTGCCGCAAGGCTTACGAAGACGAGCACCTGCTGGCCTTCCACGACATCAACCCATGGGCCCCCGTCCATGTTCTCGTCATTCCCAAACGGCATATCGTCTCGCTGGCCGAGGTCGGCCCGTCCGACGAGGCGCTGCTGGGCAGGATCTTCGCCAAGGCCGGCGAGATTGCGCGCTCCCAGGGGCTCGACGACGGCTTCCGGGTCGTGGTCAATACCGGCAGGATCGGCCGGCAGGAGGTGTATCATCTTCACGTACATGTCCTCGGCGGTCCCGATCCGCTCGGGTCGTCGCTTAAGCCGCTGAGCAGCTATTAGACAGGAGACGGACATGGGTTCATTGAGCATTTGGCACTGGCTGATCGTCCTGGTGATCGTCATGCTGGTGTTCGGCACCAAGAAGCTGCGCAACATCGGCCAGGATCTCGGCGGCGCCGTCAAAGGCTTCAAGGAGGGAATGAAGGAGGCGAGCGCCGAGAAGTCCGAGGCGCCGCCCCAGGTTCCCGAAGGCCGCATCATCGAGGGCGAGGTCAGGGAAAAAACCAAGAGCCAGTAAGGCCCTCGGGCCGGCGCTGCTGCAGCTCGCAATCCTCGATCCTCAAGCACAATGTTCGATGTCGGATTCTCCGAGCTGGTCGTCATCGCCGTGGTGGCGCTGATCGTCGTCGGCCCGGAGCGGCTGCCGAAAGTGGCCCGCACCGCCGGGCATCTGCTCGGCCGCTTGCAGCGCTATGTGAACGACGTCAAGGCCGACATCACCCGGGAGATGCAGCTGGAGGAAATGAAGAAGCTGCAGGCGCAGATCAACGAGCAGGCCAAAGCCCTCGAGGCGTCGGTGACGCAGCAGGTCCAGGAGGCGGAAACGACGCTGCACGAGCTTGCCGCCACGCCGGCCGCCGCAGCGGCCGGCGATGCCGCCGGGACCCAGCCGGCGCAGGCGCCTTTGCCCGCGGCGGAGACCGCGACGGTCCCGGTGCAGGCGGCGGCTCGAAGCAGCGAGCCCCCCCGGGCCTAAAGGCTCCCCGCCACGATGGCCGAGGACACCCAGGAAACCTTCATCTCCCACCTGATCGAGCTGCGCGCACGCCTGGTCCGGTCCATCGCCGCGGTCGTCGTCGTCTTCCTCGCCCTGGTGAATTGGGCGCGCGACATCTATTCGCTGCTCGCCGCGCCGATGCTGGCCGCACTGCCGCTGGGCGGCCACATGATCGCCACCGACGTGGCGGGCGCCTTCTTCGTGCCGATGAAGGTGACGATGATGGTCGCCTTCCTGCTGGCCCTGCCCTACGTCCTCTACCAGGCCTGGGCGTTCGTCGCGCCCGGACTCTACGCCCACGAAAAGAAGCTGGTGCTGCCGCTGATCGTGGCCAGCATCGTACTGTTTTTCGTCGGCATGTCGTTCGCATACTTCGTGGTGTTTCCGACGGTGTTCGGCTTCGTGAACCGTTTCGCTCCCGAGGGCGTCGCCGTCATGACGGACATCGACAAGTACCTGAGCTTCGTGATGACCAGCTTCCTGGCCTTCGGCATTACCTTCGAGGTGCCGGTGGTCGTCATCGCGCTGGTCCGGGTCGGCGTGGTCAGCGTCGCCAAGCTGCGCGAAATCAGGCCTTACGTGATCGTCGCCGCCTTCGTGATCGGCGCCGTGTTCACGCCGCCGGACGTGCTGTCGCAGTTCCTGATGGCGTTTCCGCTGTGGCTGCTCTACGAACTGGGGGTGTTGGTCGCCAGCTGGATGGCGCGGGATGCCGGGGCCAAGCTCGACGAGGCCGATCCGCCGCGCCTGTCCGGGGACTGACGGCGGCGGCGCCGAAGTCCGAGCTACTCGTTGCGCCGCTTGGGCCGCTTGCCCACGGCGACCTCGACGTCGATGTCCTTGTTTTCGCGGCGCAGCTTCATGCGCACGTTCTGTCCCGGCACCTGCGCGGCGATCAGCTCCAGCATGACCTGAGCATTTCCCACCGCCTTGCCGGCCACCGCGAGCAGGATGTCGCCGGGGTGGATGCCGGCCCGGTCGGCCGGGCTGCCGCGCATCACGCCGGCGATCAGCGCGCCTTCCGGCGCGCGCAGGTTGAAGCTCTCGGCCAGTTCCGGGGTGATGTCCTGGACCTCGACGCCGATCCAGCCCCGCGTCACGGTTCCGGTGCGGATGATCTGCTCGAGGACGCTCCGGGCCAGCGACACCGGAATCGCGAAGCCGATGCCCATCGAGCCGCCGCTCTGGGAAAAGATCGCCGTGTTGATGCCGATCAGATAGCCGTTGCTGTCGACCAGGGCGCCGCCCGAATTGCCGGGGTTGATCGCGGCGTCGGTCTGGATGAAGTTCTCGTAGGTGTTGATGCCGAGATGGCTGCGGCCGAGGGCGCTGACGATGCCGGAGGTCACCGTCTGGCCGACGCCGAAGGGGTTGCCGATTGCCAGCACCACGTCGCCGACGCGCAGGCCATCGGAATTGGCGAAGGTGATGACGGGCAGTTTCGCTCCGGCATGGATGCGCAGTACGGCGAGGTCGGAATCAGGATCGGCGCCGACGACCTGGGCGGCGAACTTGCGCCCGTCGTTCAGGGCCACCTCGATTTCGTCGGCACCTTCGATGACGTGGTTGTTGGTCAGGATGTAGCCGTCGTCGCTGACGATCACGCCGCTGCCGAGCCCGGCGCGCCGCTGGGTCTGCAACTCTTCCGGGTCGCCGAAGAAATGGCGGAAGAACGGATCGTCGAGGAAGGGATGGCGCGGCGTGCGGACCTGCTGGCTGGTGAAGACATGGACCACCGAGGGGACGGAGCGCTTGGCGGCGTCGGCAAACGACTGCACCGTCCGCGACGCTTCGCCGCCCGATTTCTGTTCCACCTCGCGCAGGGCGACGACACGGCCGTCCTGGTGCAGGCGCGGGCCGAGCCATTCCGGTTTGAGGGTCTGGACGACGAACAGCAACGCGACGCTGACGGTGACGGCTTGGGCGAAAATCAGCCAGATGCGGCGCATAATGACAATTTGCCGGAGGGGATTCGAGGGTGCGGCGCGACGATTTGCGAATTTACCTGGACCGGTTCTTGGAGGTCGCGCGGTTTCGCGATTATTGCCCAAACGGCCTGCAAGTGGAAGGCCGTCCCGAGGTCCAGACCGTCGTCACCGGCGTGACGGCCAGCCAGGCGCTGCTCGACGCCGCGGTGGCGCTGTCCGCCGATGCCGTGCTGGTGCACCATGGCTGGTTCTGGCGCGGCGAGGACGGGCGCGTCGTCGGTCACCGCCGCGCGCGGCTGGCGACGCTGCTGCGCCACGACCTCAGCCTGCTCGCCTACCATCTGCCGCTCGACGCCCATCCGGACGTCGGCAACAACGCGGCTCTGGCGCGCGTGCTCGAGTGGACACCGAACGGCCGCTGCGCCGAGGGCGATGCCTGCTGGCTGGCGGATATGCCACCGGTCTGCGCCGCGGATCTGGCCGCGCGGGTCGGCCAACGGCTGGCGCGACCGGCCCAGCTGGTCGGCGATCCATCGCGCCCGGTGCGCCGGGTGGCATGGTGTACCGGCGCCGCCCAGGGCTATTTCGAAGAGGCGATCGCGGCCGGCGCCGACCTCTATCTGTCCGGGGAAATTTCCGAGCCGACGGTGCACCTGGCGCGCGAATCCGGCGTTCCTTACCTGGCCGCCGGCCATCACGCCACCGAACGCTACGGCGTGCAGGCCCTCGGAGACCATCTGAAACAGCGCTTCGGCCTCGACTGCCGGTTCATCGACATCGATAATCCGGTATGACGTCCAACTGAACCCCTGAACCGACCAGCGCTTTCAATCGCCAACCGGACCTTGCCTCGTGCTCGAATACATGTTCTTCGATGCCGCCCTGATGCGGCGCTTCCTCGACGCCGCCGCCGCCCATGGCGTGTCGCCCGGGGTCCGCGACGACCCGATCGCCGGGACGGTCGTGGCGATTCCCGAAGACCTGGCCGACGCCGTGCTCGATGACCTCGATGCCTGCTACGAAATGCTCCAGGACGAGCAGGCGACGGCGGCGCACGAGCGCGACGGCTGGGTGGCAAAACGCCTCGCCGGTGTCCAGGTCGAGCGCGCCGACGGCACCCTCGGGACCATCCGTCTCGATGCCGCCATCGCCAATCGCCTCCTCGCGATACTCACGCCGGAAGAAGTCCAGGAGCTGATCCAGGAGGTGGTCCGCAGCCTGGAGAACCCGCTCGACGGCCCGCTCTGCCGCATGCCGCCGCCATAGGCCGGCCTACTGCTGACGTTCCAGCTGGTGCAGGCGTTCACCGAGCACGCTGCCGCTGTCGAGCGTCAGGCCCAGGGAGCGGGCGACGTGCGGGTTCGTCGCCACCGTGAACAGGTGCGGCCATTGCGGCGCCGGCAGATTCTGCCCGGCGAGGACGGCGGCGGCCATCTCGGCGGCCTGGATGCCGACCTGCGTCGGCGTCGTGTACAAGGCGAGCAGGGCGCCGGCGTCGACGGAGCTCGGCGAGAACCCGACCAGCGGCAGCGATGCCCGATAGGTGGTGAGCAGGATGTTCTGGATCGTGGTGCCGTTGAAGACGAGCGGATCGGGCTCGGCGAGCAACAGGTCGGCTTCGGCGGTGATCCGCTGCAATGCCGGAAAGATCTCCTCCGCCCTGGCCACGCGGCCGCTCACCAGGCGCAGCTCGCGCTCGTCGGCGGCGGCGCGCAGGGCCGGCGCGAGGGCCTGGGATTCGGGACCGAGGACGACGCCGACGCGCCGCTAATCGGGCAGTGCGCATTTCGCTGAAGATGAACACCCGTTTCGGTCGAACGTGAACGGTCGTCGAGGTGGGGTTGCGCGGGGTTCAAATTGTAGCCTGGGTGTTCACGATCGTGTCGGATTGGCGTGGCGGAGAGTTATCCACGGCC